>OGHC01001212.1_pt1 | contig 12185 bp, 8 predicted proteins | sample 1571381 | NCBI WGS metagenome assembly OGHC01 (sample SAMEA2581945, study PRJEB24529) | metagenome | biome: Human gut stool | place: China | collected 2011 | reverse complement strand
CAAGTACATCGCTTATATTATTGATACTTTGAACCATGACTGCTCTATCTCCGGATTGTTAGATCCATACGAGCGTATCCACAAGGTCGTAAACAAATACAACAATGGCGAACTGTAAGATTCGTCCTTATAAGGCAAATAAAGAAGGCATCCCGGATATGGGATGCCTTCTTTTTGTCTGCATTTATATTCTTTAATTCTGTGAAGATTCATCGTCTGCTTCCAGATTGTCAATATCAAGAATACGCAGTTCAAGTGCACGCACGACAAGACGCGTGGCATTCACCCCTATGCGTTCGGAAGCAGAGAAAAGGCGTCCTACTAAATCATTCTGTCGTTTCTCCAATGACTTCACTCCAAAAGGCATTCCTTTCAGACTGGCAATCATCTCCTTTGTGTAGCCCAAAGCAAGATGACGGAGAAAACGTTCATCATATTCGTCGATATCGTATCAGATGATAGCCTCCTGCCGTTTTGCATCGTTTAAGACAGAAGTCTTAAAACGCTCCACAATTTTTTCCAATATGGGATAATTAAAGACAAGCTTCTTTCCATCCATAACGGCTTGTACATCCGTTTTTGTCAGCAATTCTCCTGTTTTCAGAATGATGCCGCCACCTCCTGCATCAAGGACATCCACCCATAACTTTTCATTCAATATCTCTCCGGTGATGATCGACACATACACTCCCGGATAACGTTTAAAAATATTACGGCAAATATCCACACCGATAGTAGTAGAACCACCCAATCCCAAATCCAACAAAACGAGATCAGGCACGCCTGCTTCCATTAAGCTCCAGAACTCCTGTTCTGTCATGGCAGTACCGATAATTTCCGCTTCCGGTATTTCGTGCCGGAATATCTCTTCCGTACCTTTTAGCTCCAATTTTACATCTTCTACAATGATGACTTTGAATTTCTTTGCTTCCATATTTTATTTCTTTTCATCCTTACTTATTCAAATTTGCTCTGAAGAGAAACAGTTATTCTCTCTGCTAAACTTTCTTTATATAACGAGGCAGCGTAAAGTATACGACAAGCCCTCCCTTCTCCAACGGTTCTGCATTGATACGACATCCTCTCCTTCCGACAAACTCGTCATGATCGCGAATTATTTGTTTGCATATCAGATATTCCGTACCACACAATTCACCTCTTTCGCCTGTCGTCATACGTGTCAGATTCGGATAAAACAGTTGATTCAGTTCCTCCCTCGTTTTCTCCCGTCGCATATCTGTAAAAAGGAAACGTACAAAATCTTCCTCTACTGCACAAGTCAGGGTGATTTTTCCTGAAACTGGTACTGACAGAGCTTCATCAATTAAGTTCTCCAACAGAAAACGTAATTGGATTACATCTCCGACAACAGACTCATTCACGATCTCCGTTTTGAAAATGACAGGCACAGTAATTCCCTTACGCACTTTACGGAAATACTTTTCCGCAGCTTCCGATAACTCGGATACAGGAATGACAGTCCGTCTGACAGTATCCTCCTCCAGCTGTCGGGACGCGCACTGACTCAAAATGGTGAATACTCCTTTGTAATACTCTATCAGTTCACTAATAGCCGTTACCGTCTCCTGTTCCTCCGCCTCCGATAGTTTACCGGAACGAAGCTTACCTATCAACTGCTTAATTCTATTAGGATAATAAATTGTTTCATGCTTGATAGTAGACAAGCAATTATCAAGCACCATGTTCTGAACATGCAGCAGGCTATCTTCCCACGATGCACGATGTGCTTCATCCTGAGCGGTTTCAATATTCCGGTATCTTGTGGCCAATTTTACAACCGCATTAAATATCACAATCGCAACGTAACGAGCTATCAACTCCAGCAGCAAATAATCGCTTTCTTGCTGTGCTTCGTTTCTCACCAAACACAACACTCCTATACACCGGCTGGAGCTCCCGGCTTTTACGACACGAGGCAACGCCTGCATCCCATTTTCTGCCAGACAGGTTTGTTCTTCGAAACTGCTTTGCATCAGACTTTTCCATGTCGATTTGCTCTCCACCGTTTCTTTCAAAGGGTTGGATGCATACTCCAGTCTATGGGCGGCCTCGTTATAAACAGCGATACTCAACTGTTCTATACCCAATAATTCATTCACTGCATCGAATGCATTGTCCACAATTTGTTGGGGGATATTTTTCAATATATCCTCTTCCCGTTGCAACATTTCTTCATTTTCAGACGTAGGCATTATGGATGCTGTGAAAATCTGTTTGTTAATTTCCAATACTTGTTCCAAATTCCAACGATTCACCAATCGCCTGCGAAAATACAGAATATAATATCCCAAGCATAATGCAACCAGTAGGATAGCAACGAGTAAAATGCTCACCATTTTATTGTTGGTGGAGCGTTCCAGTTCGCGACAGAAATATTCCAAAGACTGATCTTCGCCCAGCAACTTGTACAAGGTTGTATATGCGCCATTGTTATAACTGTAATTATCCCATTGTTTCAAAGCAAGGAATGCAACAGCCGCTTCATTCCGAAGATCCAGTATCACATGAAAATCAGAATTAAACATTTTGTTCCACCAATCTAACTCTGCAGGCATGTCGTTACCGGTTAATGTCATATAGCAGTGCGGTTTTTCGGCATACTTCCCGTAGTGCTCATTCAGGCACATCATTGCAGAATCTATGTATTGCAAAGCCATTGCATATTCACCTTCTACATTACAATAATATGCATCATTGGCATAATCAGAAGCCTGATCCAGCAAAAACTCATATTCTTCCTGAAAAGCTGAGACTAAAGAGTCTGCAGGCACTTCTTGGGACATATCGTTATTGGCTGTCCTACTGCAAGATACCATGCTCAAAGAGAGCACAAGCAACACCGCTGTTATAATTTTGCGTACACCGACCGGTAACCTGAAATAGAAACGGCTTCCTTTTCCTAATGCACTCTCCACATTGAATAAGCATACATTGAAAATCGGATTTGTTTTCTTATATTTCTCGATGATGCCTTTACAATTCATTAATCCAAACCCACTGCCTTTCTTTTTCCGCAATTCTTCCCGGTTGGGTGCATCATTCATGCCGATGGCTTTGGAATCATATATTTTCTCTCCTATGATGTGGGCAACATCTTCCGGAGACAAACCGTGCCCATTATCCTCAACAGATATTTCCACATAATCATTCTCCTTACGGGCGTAAATCTTTATTGTCCCTCCCTTAGGAGTATATTTGCGTGCATTCTCCGCCAATGTATTAATCATAAAAAGAGTCAGTGCCTTATCTGCTTTTACACAAACGTCGGTTGGACTCATTACCAAATCCAACTGCTTCATCTCAAAAGCCCGATTCCCTTTCTTCAACAGCTCAAAGAGTTCGTTCAACTCAAAAGTTTCGATATTTAAACTCAATGTACCCTGCTTCATCTTGATCCACAAAGCTAAAATATCGTTATACTCATTAATCGTAGTAACAAGCTCATCAATATACTGATATTTCACATTCTTGATAACTTCATCATGGATATATCCCAAATGCACCAGTTTATGTACCTCATTCAAGATGCGGTCAATATAAGGATGAATACCATTGACGATAGAAAGGCAAGCCTTTTTAATCAAATTCTGCCGCTTGTTCCCGGCGATATGCTGTTCGTGAATATACCGTTGTTTTTCCAGTCTGCGCTGTTCCTCGCCAAGAGAGATGGAAGTCATTCCGTTGTCCAGTGCCCACTGGACATATGGATTGATTACCTGTATCATAGCCTGCTCATCCTTCCCTATGCGCTGTGCGAAGGCCATCTTTCTATCCTTAATATATATATCTTCTGTTCCGAATAATTTTTTCAGACCGGGACGTATTGCTGTCAGAATAGCATCCGTTATATCTTCTTCGGTCTGTGCGTCAGTGGGGATGGATGCCGTTATTCCCTGGCAAATGTCCAACATGGATTGCAGGCGGTGCAGATGCAGTTTATTACGTGCTTTGGAACGTTTATTAAAGAACCAGAAGAATATCAATACCAGAATGAGTCCCATAATCACAAAGAAAAGCAGCAAGTTCAACTGAGCAGCCTCTTTTTCCAGTGCCTGATAACGGCTCTCCAGTTCTTTATCCTGACGGGTATCTTCCAAAATATCCAAATATATGTTTCTGTTGTAGTCTGAATATTCTTTCATCCCTAATCCGGCATAGGTTACGCTCAATTGTTCACGTATCCTTGAAATCCATTCGGGAACGGTTTTCACCTTCTCCTGAGCAATCCACGGAACTCCGGTATAAGTGGTATCTCCTTCGGCAAACGTATATAATTTATCCAGTGTGTCCACTTCATTATGATAATAGAGCATGTGATGGTGGTTTACGCAGTCCAATGCTCTTGATAAAGTATCCAGTGCTTCCTGATAGCATCCGTGCGCATTCAGGTATTTGCCGATGGACACATAAGCTCCGGCAATCTGGTACAAGTCGTTATATTCCCGAAACTTCTCCAGTGCCAGTTGAGCCAGACGCAAAGGAAACAGCGAATCCACCGGAAAATCGAACTGATCCAAAGCATGCCCCCTTCTTGTCTTGAAAAACTCGAAGTTGGCCGGGGATGCCATCAGATTGGCAAGTCCCTGCATTCCATTTCCTTCGAAATACGGATGCTTACTCTTTACGGCAGTCCGCCAAGTCAGATAGAGTTCGTCAAATTCACGGAGCTTCCGTTCTTCCGGAGTATTCGTTTCAACTAAAGAAGCCGATCCTTTGAGATAATGATAATAGAGAAGTTGATTGGTATCCCCCAATGCCTCGTCTTCCTGAATATTATCGATAGAAGTTATCGCTTCCTGCCGCTGCTGAAGATAATAATAGTAAATGGAGGAAACGAGGAAAAATTCGGTAAATGCATAATCCAGCCGGAGTGCTTCGTGGCGGTCGGCAAACAAATCGCTCTCCTCGCGGATACGTTTCATCCGGCGAAGGGCACTGTTACGGTAATCATAAAACTCCTTGTTGAGTGCTGTACGCTGGCAGATCTTCATCAGTCCGATATCGGCAATCAGCAGTTCCAGTTCATTTTTAGTCAGTTTGTACACCTCTTTATGATACGCCTCGGCACGGTCGAAATCCATATTCATGAAGGCACAGAAACCCAGATTGTTGGACGCCTCGGCTTTCCCCGACTTGTAAAGGTTTACCTGCCGATATGCTTTGTAGGCATATTTATAGGAAGAATCCAGATTACGGTAACGATAAGCATACGCTTTTCCATTCAGCGAGTCGATAAGCCTCACTTCTTTTGTGGGTACCATATCGGTGCACGAAAAAAGAGAGGAAAGCAACAATATTCCTATTATATATAATGGAGAATGGAAAATGGAGAATGGAGAATAAAAAGACAGGCGATAACTATCTTTCATTCTTCGTCCTTCATTCTCTGTTTTTCGTCCATAATTCTTCATTCTTCATTCTCTGTTCTTCGTTCTTACTTGCAAATCTACAAATATTTCCGATAAGTTGGAGAGAAAATTATTTTTTCTACAATAAGTCCTTCTAAATAATAAGAGAAATTCCTACCTTTGCAGGCAAATTAACAAATAGGTAACATCTATTACAAAATGAGCGAAAAAGCACCCTTTATGGTATTCTCGGGAACTAACTCGAGATATCTTGCAGAGAAAATCTGCGCAAGTCTCAATTGTCCTCTGGGAAACATGAATATCACCCACTTTGCAGATGGTGAATTTGCTGTTTCTTACGAAGAATCAATTCGTGGCGCACATGTATTCCTTGTGCAGTCTACTTTCCCTAACTCAGACAACTTAATGGAACTTCTCCTGATGATCGATGCTGCAAAACGTGCATCTGCAAAGAGCGTTGTTGCCGTTATCCCTTATTTCGGATGGGCACGTCAGGACAGAAAAGACAAACCCCGCGTTTCTATCGGAGCAAAATTGGTAGCCGATCTGCTTTCAGTAGCAGGTATCGACCGACTGATTACCATGGATTTGCACGCAGACCAGATTCAGGGATTCTTCAATATCCCCGTAGACCACCTGTATGCATCAGCCGTATTCCTCCCTTATATCCAGTCACTGAAGCTGGAAGACCTGGTGATTGCTACACCGGATGTGGGTGGTTCAAAACGTGCCAGCACTTTCTCCAAATATCTCGGTGTGCCTCTGGTACTCTGCAACAAGTCACGTGAAAAAGCCAACGAAGTCGCTTCCATGCAAATCATCGGTGACGTGAAAGACAAAAATGTAGTATTGATCGATGATATCGTAGATACAGCAGGAACAATCACCAAAGCTGCCAATATCATGATGGAAGCCGGAGCTAAATCCGTACGTGCTATTGCCAGCCACTGTGTAATGTCTGACCCAGCTTCTTTCCGTGTGCAGGAATCCGGACTGACTGAAATGGTATTTACAGACAGCATCCCATACGCTAAGAAATGCGCGAAAGTGAAACAGCTGAGCATCGCTGATATGTTTGCTGAAACAATCAAGCGAGTTATGAATAACGAATCAATCAGTTCACAATACATCATTTAAATGATGAATGATGAATGAAAATAAGAAAGCCGGCTAAATTTGAACTTAGCCGGCTTTCTTATTATATTATATCAAACACTAAGAATTGAACTAGAAATGAGGGTGAGTGTGCAACCAATTCTTCATTCCTCATTTTTAAAGAACTCTTCCCATCTTATAAGTTCCTTTTTTGATTACCTTCCCATCCTTATCGGTTTCAACAAAAGGACCATCTTTTTTTCCTTGTTTGAAGAAACCTTCGTAGCGGTTTCCATTCTTATCTTCCTGTACACCGCTTCCCTCTTCCAGCCCGTTTACAAAACCTCCTTTATACTTTGTGCCGTCAGTAAGGATTAATGTTCCCTGACCGTTGAATTTATTATCCTTCCACTCGCCTTCGTAGGAGTCACCGACATTCCATTTGTAAACACCATAGCCGTTACGTTGGTTATCTTTCCATTCTCCGTCATATACAGCACCGCTGGCCCACGTAAACGTACCACGCCCTTCCTGCATACCGTTCTTGAAATTTCCTACATACTTATTGCCACTGGCATGATAGTAGATGCCTTCACCCGTACGTTCACCTTGTACATAAGAACCCTCGTAGCGGTCACCCGTATGGAAAAAGTAAATGCCCTTACCATGCTGCATGTCTTCTTTCCAGTCACCCACATACTTGTCTCCATTGGCATATTCAAATGTGCCTTTACCATCGCGGACATCGTTCTTCCAATGACCTTCATATTTGCAGCCGTCATTCCATACCAAGGAGCCTTTTCCGTTTTTCTTGTCATCTTTCCAAGAACCGACGTATTTAGAACCGTTTTTCCAAGTATAAGTGCCCTGACCTTCACGTTTATCGTTCACCCAGTCACCTTCATAAAGGTCTCCGTTATAATAGTACATGGTACCTTTTCCATGTTGATAATCTTGATACCACATACCGTCGTAACGGTTATTATTCATAAAATAATAGATACCCTTGCCATGCTGCTGGTCCTGAAACCACTGGCCGTCGTATCTTTCACCGTCGGGAAAGGTATATACACCGTATCCTTCACGTTTTCCTTTGACGTACTCGCCTTCATAAACATCACCATTTTTGAATACCGTCTTTCCTTTACCGTTGGGTTTACGTCCTTTTATCTCGCCGGTGTATACGGAACCGTCCTTAAACGTATAGGTTCCTATTTTTATTTCCGACGAGAAAGTCCCTTTTATTTTATCGAAGAAGCCGCTTTTCTCCTGGGCTGCGGCATTGCCCTGTGATAAGAATAACAGAAAGACTGCAGTATATAGATATTTCATCTTGGGTTACAAATTACTTTATTAGGATTCGGACAAAGATACGATTAATCTACTAAAACCACGAGACGCTTCCTGCTTTTTATGACATTTTTTTGCCGGATATGACTTCTTTTAATTTCTCTTTGCACAAATACCGTCCGGCAAGTTCGCGTATTTCTTCCGGTGTAATATTCTTAATTGTATTCAAAACATCCTCAAAATGTGTATCTCCAAAACCTGAAACTTGAACGAACATCCATGCATCTGCCAGCGAGAATGCCGATTCATAGCTGCGGCACATCTCGCCCAGCATATAATTCTTTACCATGAAGAGTTCATCTTCCGGTACCGGATCATTTTGTAAACGGTCTATTTCATGATAAACCTCCCGGACAAGAGGTTCTACAAACTCATTTGCAGTTTCCGTATTGATAACCAGTATACCTTGCCCCGGATATGGAGCGATACCGGCAGAAATTCCATAAGTGTATCCTTTTTCTTCACGAATATTAGACATCAGGCGACTTCCAAAATATCCACCGAACAACGTCACCATTACCCGCGCCTTTAAATAGTCCGGATGACAGCGTTCCAAAGAAAGCATACCCATACGGACTGCGCTTTGCATGACATCTGCATATTCCACAAAGATTCGTTTGTCTACGGAAGAAACCGGAACGAAATCTGTCTTTTCAGGTTTTTGGAAACCCTTTCCAAAAGCTTCTCTCCCAAATAAATCTTCAATCCGCCGTACACAATCATCGCCAACTTTTCCGGAAACATAAATTGTACAGTTCCGGGAGTGATAGTACCGGTCGTAGAACTTACGTAACACATCAGGAGTTATCCGTTTGTAATCTTCTTTCTGTACCAATCGTCCGCAGGGATGCTGTCCGCCATACACAGCTTTCATCAAAGCCCGGTGCGCCAAGAAATCCACTTTAGATGAATTGACAATGAATTGCTGAATGTTATTTTCTGCTACAACCCCCAACTCCTTTTCGGGAAACGTAGGTTCTTTTACAATAGACTCTAACACATCCAAAGTCTGTGGCAGGTATTTATTCAACGAGTAAAGAGTAATGTATGCATATTCCGATGCACTTGACAGTTCCAGCCAGGCGCCGTAATAATCCAATTTCTCTGCAATCTCCAGCGTGCTGTATCGAAGCGTTCCCTCACGCAACATACGGTTGGTGAACAAAGCCTGTAAAGGTTGCGACTGATGCCAACGTCCGCCCTCTATCAGCAAATCAATACGGACAACTTCATTATCACCAGAATTAAGTATATTCAAAGGTACACCATTGGGCATGATGAAACGTTGGGGCATTTGTACGGCCAGATGTTCAATATCTCTGACTTTGGGTTGAATAGTTCTGTCCAAAAGCATCATTAATCAAACATTCATTTAGCAGCCCGGTCCAGCAAGAAACGTTCCGCACGTTCCAAATCTTGCGGTGTATCAATCCCGATCGTCTCAACTTCTGTGATGCCGGCTTTAATGGTATAGCCATTCTCCAACCAGCGCAGTTGCTCTAACGATTCCGCCAGTTCAAGTGAAGATTGGGGAAGCGCGGTTATCTCTTTCAGTACTTCTAAACGGTAGGCATATAGCCCGATATGCTTGTAGTAAATATGATTTTTCAGCCATTCACATTTTTCGGCGTTTCGCTGGTATGGGATGATAGAACGGCTGAAATAAAGAGCATTCATATTCTTGTTGAGCACCACTTTAGGAGAGTTGACATTCTCCAATGCTTCAAAACCGTTGTCTGCTGTAAAAGGTTTTACTAATGTGGCAATCTGCGTAGCCGGATCGTTGAAACAAGCCTTTACGGTTTCCAACTGGGACGGTTGGATAAAAGGCTCATCACCTTGTATGTTTACTATCACATGAAAGCCATGGCCTACTTTGGTGCAGGCTTCATAACAACGGTCTGTGCCGCTTTTATGGTGTACAGACGTCATTACAACTTTTCCGCCAAATGCCTTTACGGCTGCCTCAATACGCACATCATCAGTAGCTACGTAGGCATCGTCCAACACGCCGGCAACTTGCTCGTACACCCGCTGGATAACGGCTTTTCCTCCCAATAAGGCCAAAGGCTTAGCCGGAAAACGCGTAGATGCATAACGGGCAGGTATTATTCCCAAAAATTTCATATTAGTTTAACTATATTTTCTCATCCAATTCTTCCAGTCCGCGTACAATATAATCCCGTTTCAAATCTTCGGGCTTATATACCCTATTATCACAGGAGAGCAAGTCTATATCAAGGCGTACGATCTCCTGTTTTTTTTCTTCGGAAGTTCTTCCGGCTTCCCGTTCTATACTCTTCAAATAAAGTGTAATTTCGTGGACATCGCAATCGGACATGAAACGCGCCACCTGGTTGGCAAATAATGCTTGCCGGCGGAAGAAAAGCGGTTGAGTATCTGTCTCTGCAGAAAAACGGATATCCGGAAAAAGCTCGGACAACCTTTTTCGCGCTAACGCCAGATTATCTTTCCGACGTTCGTTACTGCCGATGCAGATTGTATAAACCATTCCTAATCTCCGATTCTCATTCTTTAATTAAAGAGGTCATCCAACCCTATTTCTGATGCCGGTTCCTCATTTTCATACTCATTGTCCTTACAGGGGTCAAAACCTTCGGGCAATTGGAACGTTTCGTTCTCATCATACCCCAAAGACTTATCACCAAATACTTTCACCATATATTTGGCCCAAATAGGCAATGCCATAGAAGCGCCCTGTCCATGAAGCATCGTATCGAAGTGAATGTCGCGATCTTCACCGCCTACCCAGCAGCCGGACACCAGCGAAGGCGTAAAGCCCATAAACCAGCCATCGGCATTGAAGTTGGTAGTGCCGGTCTTACCACCCATATCAGCCTTTACACCCAAACGACGAACGCGCCCGCCCGTACCTTCATTGATTACAGCACGCAGCATTACCAGCATTTTATAAGCACTGGACGCGCTGATTACCTCCTGCATTTCCGGTGAGAACGTAGCCAGTACATTACCGTCATTATCCTCGATACGGGTCACAAACAGCGGTGCAACACGAATTCCCTTATTCGGGAATGCTGTATAGGCACTTACCATTTCACCTACGGAAATCTCGCATGGACCAAGACAGAGGGAGACAGAAGGTACAATCTCACGATTACGCACGCCGAAACTATGCACCAGGCGTTTCAGTTCGTACGGATTCAGTTTACTCATCAGATATGCCGTAATCCAGTTGTCCGAATTTGCCAGTCCCCACTTCACCGTCACCATTTCGCCGTAGCGTTTATTGTTGGCATTACGCGGTGTCCAGGGCTTTCCATTTTCATCTATCAGGGTATATTCCACATGGCGCGCCTGGTCGCTGGGTGAAAATCCGTTTTCCATAGCCAGCGAATACACGTAGGGTTTCATGGTAGAACCAATTTGGCGGCGTCCCACCATTGCCATATCGTATTTGAAGTAATGATGATTCGGTCCCCCTACATAGGCTTTTACATGACCGTTTCTCGGATCCATTGACATGAACCCGGCACGCAGGAAGAATTTGTAATAGCGTATCGAATCCATTGGAGTCATAACAGTGTCTTTCTCGCCATTCCAACTGAAAACAGACATTTCTTCCGGCGGGTTAAACGCCTTTTTGATTTCAGCTTCAGATGCTCCGGCATTCTTCATAATGCGGTAACGGTCGGACAATCTCATGGCGCGTCCCAGAATATCGTCCACCTGCTCTTGAGTCAAACGGAAAGTGTAAGGCGCTTTCTTTGCGCCTTTCTTCTCTTTGAAGAAGTAACCCTGCAACTCTTTTAAGTGTTCAACCACAGCATCTTCCGCATATTTTTGCATGCGGGAGTCAATCGTTGTATAGATTTTCAGTCCGTCCGTATAAAGATTATACTTGCTGCCGTCTTTCTTCGTATTCTTTTCGCACCAGCCATATAGAGGATTGGTTTCCCAATCGAGCGAATCTTCATAGTACTTCTGCATCTGCCAGCCGCGGTAATCCGATTTATCGGGTTTCTTGGCATTCAACACACCACGTAGATATTCACGAAAATAAGTTGCAAGACCTTCATTATGGTCTCCGCGATGATCCCATAGTTTCAAAGGACGCGCCTGCAATGAATCACGTTCTTCAACAGTGATATATCCGGCTTTACGCATCTGGTCGAGCACCACGTTGCGGCGTCCGCGCGAGCGTTCGTTGTAGCGCACCGGATTGTAGAGAGACGGGTTCTTGCACATACCTACCAAAGTGGCGGCTTCTTCTATCTTCAGATCCTTCGGTTCGCAACCAAAGTATGTATAGGCGGCGGTCTTTATGCCAACTGCATTATTCAAGAAGTCAAACTTATTAAGATACATAGT
>OGHC01001207.1_pt1 | contig 12214 bp, 10 predicted proteins | sample 1571381 | NCBI WGS metagenome assembly OGHC01 (sample SAMEA2581945, study PRJEB24529) | metagenome | biome: Human gut stool | place: China | collected 2011 | reverse complement strand
GAGGAACATGGTCTGAAGATTGTAGAAGACACAGGACTTCTGGAAGAAACCATCAACAGGATCCTGGATGCTAACCCAGGACCACTTTCAGAACTTCTGGGAGGTAAAGATAAAGTCATGGGCTTCTTTGTAGGTCAGATCATGAAAGAGATGAAAGGCAAGGCAAATCCTGCAAGCGTCCGCGAGACACTAATGAAAGAAGTAGAGAAGCGCAAATAAATTATGCCCGGGGTAAAAAATGTTAATATATTACCAGTGAACAGTAGCGTTAATATTAAAAATTATTCTCAGAAAACACTTTGAGACTTTACATTATTAAATAATTAAGTATAATAAAACTCGAATAAAATATATTTGCAGAAAAGACACAAATAGAAATGGAAAGGCAAAGCAGCAGCCTGCTGTAGACAGGTATATAAAAACTGCGAAACATGCCAGGGAGGAAATCAAACATGGTAACAGTAAACCACAACTATCTGAAATTACCGGGAAGCTATCTGTTTTCCACAATTGGAAAAAAAGTAAAAGCATATAAAGAAGCCAACCCACAGGCAAACGTGATCTCACTGGGAATCGGTGATGTAACCCAGCCTCTGGCTCCGGCAATCATTGAGGCACTTCATAAATCTGTAGATGAAATGGGTAATGCAGCTACTTTTCATGGTTATGCACCTGATCTTGGTTATGAATTCTTAAGATCTGCTATTGCAAAGAACGACTACAAAGACAGAGGCTGTGACATTGAAGCAGATGAAATCTTTGTCTCTGACGGTGCAAAGAGCGATTCCGGAAATATTCAGGAAATATTCGGACTGGATAACAAGATTGCAGTGTGCGACCCTGTATACCCAGTATATGTAGATACAAACGTAATGGCAGGCCGTACAGGAGAATACAACAAAGAACGTGGCAACTTTGATAACGTAATCTATATGCCATGTACAGAAGCAACTAACTTTGCACCTGAGATTCCAAAGGAAATACCTGACATCATTTATCTTTGTTTTCCTAATAATCCTACAGGTTCAACTATCACAAAATCACAGCTTCAGGAATGGGTTGATTATGCTAATAAAGTAGGTGCTGTTATCATATATGATGCGGCTTATGAGGCATATATTTCAGAAGATGATGTTCCACATTCAATCTATGAGTGTGAAGGTGCAAGAACATGTGCCATTGAGCTTAGAAGCTTTTCTAAGAACGCAGGATTTACAGGTTTAAGACTTGGATTTACTGTAATTCCTAGAGATTTAAAGAGTGGCGAGACAACACTTCACAGTCTTTGGGCAAGAAGACACGGAACTAAGTTTAATGGTGCTCCTTATATCGTTCAGCGTGCAGGCGAGGCTGTATATTCAGAAGCTGGCAAAAATCAGACAAAAGAGCAGATTGCTTACTATATGAAGAATGCAAAGGTTATCAAGGAAGGTCTTAAAGAGGCTGGATATTCTGTATCGGGCGGTGTAAACGCACCATATATCTGGTTAAAGACACCTGATAATATGTCATCATGGGATTTCTTTGATTATCTTCTTGAAAAAGCTAATGTACTTGGTACACCTGGTTCAGGTTTCGGTCCAAGCGGTGAAGGATACTTCAGATTGACTGCATTTGGTTCATATGAGAATACAGTCGAGGCTATTGAAAGAATCAAAAGAATGTAATTAATAATATTTTAAATATATATCCGTAAAATAAAAGCTGTCGTCAAGGGAAATGTCAGATATCCGTTGGCGGCAGCTTTTTATATAGTTCATTATTTTATATCATTAAGACATGGAAGACCGTGTTTATCCAAATCACAGTTAATATTCATAACAGAAAAATCATCCGTATTTATATGTTTTATAATAATGGCATCACGTATATTTTTTGGATAAAGAATTCCTGCCTGTGCAATTTCAAGAGCTCTCTTTGTTTCTGTAATATTCATGTGTGCGGCTATGCAGAGACATATGATTTTTTCCCTGCCGGGATTGCTGCGTGTTCCGTTTACTATCTGATAAGCATAATCGGGCAGACCGCTTTCTTTTATAGCATTTTTTAATGGAATACTTTTTTCTGCCAGAATTGAATTGTAATAAGCTGAAAATGTGAGTACATTATTTTTGTCATCAGAATAGTTGTTAAATGTATTTTCAGAAATATATTTTTCAAATTCTTCATCATTTTTTATATTTCCAAGCTGCCCAAGAAGCCCGGAAGTTCTTTTGTCTGAAATCATAAGTCAAAATTCCCTTTGCGTTTGATTAAATTGTTTATTATAGTATAATTAATAAAAATGAAGTATGCAAGTTGAAGGTGAATTATGAGCAGTGAAATTGAAAATGAGTGCAGGTTGTCATATTTTAAAGTTATAGGAACGGTTAATGAAAAACATAACGTATATTATGTCCAGAATGTAGAAGATAAAAAAATATATGTGAAAAAGACACTTTCTGTATATAACAAGGATGTTTATGAATACATAAAAAGCACAGGAAGTGCATTTTACCCGAAAATATATGAATGTGTTGAGAAGGATAATCATCTTATTGTAATTGAAGAGTATATTAACGGTGATACGCTGGAAGAGATTATAAGAAAGCGGGGCATGCTCAGCGAAAAGGAGACAGGAGACATTGCAATAAGACTGTGCAGGGCACTTAGTTTACTGCACAGTCATGTTCCTGCATTTATCCATCGTGATATTAAACCGTCTAATATCATGATTACCAATGACAACATCATGAAAATAATAGACATTAATTCTGCAAAAGAATTTCATGAAAACAGCAGTGAAGATACGATTCTTTTTGGCACAAAAAATTATGCGGCACCGGAACAGTTCGGTTTTGGACAGTCGGATAAAAGAACAGATATATATGCACTGGGTGTGCTTATTAATGTATGCCTTACCGGACAATTGCCAAAAGATAAGTTGTGCACGTCACACGGATTCAGGGAGATTGTGAAGAAATGTACCAATATTGAGCCGCAGAACCGCTATAATGATGTCGGGGAGCTGATGAATGATATAATGGTTGTACTTGGAATGCGTCAGCAGAGTGGAAATCAATATAAAAAATCGTTTCTTGACTCGCAGCTTAATATTGCGGGCATAAAGCCCAATCCCAGATTTTTACCGGGATTCCGTACTCTTATATGGTGGAAAATGATTACAGCCGTACTGGGTTATGGCTTTATGGTATGGCTTACCATGACTATGAATATGACAGAAAAAGATGGTTCACAGTCGCCACCGCTTGAAACTAATTGTGCAAGAATTGCTTTTTTCCTGATTCTGCTTATGACAGTTTTTCTGGTGACAGATTATCTTGGAATGAGGAGCAGGCTTCCGTTTGGAAAATCGAAAAATAATCTGTTAAAATTCATTTCTGCCGCTGTGGTATGGTTTATTGCCGCAATTGCTATTATTGTACTTATGGTTGCCGTAATGTTTGTGCTGGCAGCATAACAAATCCTCCTGATATAATGCTATCCTTAATCAGACTTAGAAGATTTAATTCTAAAACTTTTAAAATATCAGGAGGAAGTATTAAATGAAAAAGAAAAAATGGCCTATAGTTGTAATTGTGATTGCAGTGATTGTTATTATCGGTGCTGCGGCAGGCGGCAGCAGTGCAAAAAAGGTTTCGTCATCAGACGGTGCTTCACAGGGAGTAAGTTCAAATACAACACCTTCAAGCGATAAGACTACATTCGGAATTGGCGATACGGCTGAGTTAAAATCTGTTCAGATGACACTTGTCAATGCAGAAGAATTTGGAGGAGCAGATTTCTTTACACCGCAGGACGGATATGTATTTGTGGGTTGTGAGTTTGAGATTGCCAATAATTCAAAAAATGAGATTAATGTAAGTTCTTATGTAAGTTTCAATGCTTATTGTGACGGATATGCGATAAGCCAGAGCATGACAGGTGCATCGGCATGGGACAAAAATGGTAAAAAGACACTTGACGGCACGGTTGCACCGGGAAAGAAGTTAAGCGGCGTTATCGTATATGAAGTGCCGTCTGACTGGAAAGAACTTGAAGTGTCATATTCACCGAGCTTCTGGGGTAAGGCTATGACATTCATAGTTCCTAAAAATTAACACAAAACTTTTATAAAAGAATTTGGCAAAACATATGGAAATCTTTACGGAAATGCGGTAATATCTAAGTATAAATTACAGAAAATTATTTTACAGTTATATGGAGGTTTTTTATGTGGCTTGCAGATTTAAAAAATGGTAACTATCGCAATCCGGTTCTTTATGCCGATTATTCAGACCCTGATGCAATAAGAGTCGGAGATGATTATTTTATGATTTCATCATCTTTTTGTAATGCACCGGCACTTCCGGTTCTTCACTCAAAAGATCTAGTAAATTGGAAAGTAGTTAATTATGTTTTGGACAAGATTCCTGAATTCAGATACAGAAATCCGATAGTAGGCGAGGGCGACCTTGTAATTATTATTTCACAGTCGGGCGAAACAGCCGACAGCCTTGCAGCAATGCGCCTTGCAAAGCAGAAAGGTGCTACAACACTTGCCATTGTAAACGCAAAGGGCAGCTCTATTGCAAGAGAGGCAGATATGCTTATTTATACTCTTGCAGGCCCTGAAATCTCTGTTGCATCTACAAAGGCTTATATTACACAGCTTTCAGTTATGTATCTGTTTGCGTTTGAGCTTGCACTTGCTAAGGAAACTGTAAGCGAGGCAGAGTGCAAAAGACTTGTTTCGGCGCTTCTTAAAATGCCTGATGCCGTTAAGTATGTTATTGAAACAACCGAGGAACAGTGTAAGTATGTAGCAACAAAGCTCATCACCACAGACAGCCTGCTCTACATTGGCAGAGGTCTTGACTATGCGCTTTCAATGGAAGGCTCACTTAAGCTCAAGGAAGTTTCTTACATTCATTCTGAGAGTTATGCGGCAGGCGAGTTAAAGCACGGCACAATTTCTCTTATTGAGGACGGTATGCCTGTAATCGCTGTTGCAACACAGAGCGACCTTATAGCAAAGACAATCAGCAATATTGTTGAGGTTAAGTCAAGAGGTGCGATGAATATTCTCGTTTGCTCAGAGGCTTGCGCAAGAACACTTGAGGACGGCATTGCAGATTATGTAATCAAAGTGCCTCAGACAAATGAACTTCTTATGCCTATCTCAGCAGTTGTGCCACTTCATATACTTGCTTATTACACAGCGGTAAATAAGGGCAATGACCCTGATAAGCCAAGAAATCTTGCAAAGTCGGTTACTGTTGAATAATTTAAAATTGAAACATTAGAAATTTTATTTATTATAAAAACAAGTGATGGTGTTGCCGTCACTTGTTTTTTGTTTTTAGATTCTTTGTTAATAGTTGAGATTAATAAAAAGAATTCTATATGTTGAGGGAACATTTAAAAATTATGGTTAAGAAGATTTTTCGTTCGGGCAAGAAGGTACGATAAAAGAAAATGTTTAATACTTTAACGCTTTAAATTCAAAAAAATACTTTGTAAAACACAGAATTTCACTTGTATTTTTTGTTCGTATTATGTATAATAAATGATGTATATGGATTTATTGACAGAATATTCTGTTTTTGGAGGATTTTAGTATGATTGCTAAAAATATAAAAAGGATTTTTACAACATTCGTTTGCGCAGCTCTTGTTGCGTGTACCGCTTTTGTCTGCAATGCCGCAGGCAGTAAAATTCAAATTGAAAAGCTCGACAATATGACTATTCAGCTGCCTGACGATATGCTTGGCATAACAAGGGACAGTAAAAGTACAGACAAGTATTTTTCTGTTTTCGGACTTGATTATGACAAAACAATGTCTGATTTTAAAAGCAGCGATATTTTTATGCAGGCTATGGATAACAAAGCCACCACAACGGTTACCGTAACTATGACAAGAAACGGCGACAGTGAGGGCATAAAAAATTATAAATTGCTTTCCGAAGAAAAGCTCTATGAGGTGAGAGATAATTTTATCTCTCAGGGTGAGTATATAAGCTGTACCCCGGACGAGGCAGCAGACCTTGTATGGCTTATGTTCGATTTGAATGTATCAAGCGGCAGCGATAAGATTAAAGCCTATCAGGCAAATACGGTTTATGACGGAATGAGCATTAATGTTACAATTCAGCATAACGGCGGCAATGTTACTTCTGCGGATTATCAAACATTAAAGTCTATTCTTTCGACTGTAACCTTTAACTCAAAGGCTGACCCGAACGGCGATTTTACAACCTATGTTTACATAGGAATAATTGCGTTGGTAATTATTCTGTTTATTATTGTTATGATAGCAAGCAAAAAGGCTAAGAATAAGAATAAAAAGAGTAGAAACGAAAAGATACTTCGTGAGCTTACCGATAAATATAAGTCGGACAATAAGCCTGCAAGAAAGCCGCAGAATGAAGATATTATGAGTATCTACAAGGCTTATGACGAGATGAAAAATTCTGATACAGAAATAAGCAGTAGCAGAAAAGATGACGATTTTGACGATTACAAGGATATTGACGAGGAAGAAGTAAAGGTAAGAATTTACGAGAAACCGACTGTATCCGATGCGGAGATTGATGCTATCGTAAACGAGAGCAAGGCAAGATTTAAAAACGAGGGCACAGATGTTGAGATAATCGAAACAAAGGCAGAGAAACTTGAGCCTGAAGAAGTTATCGCAGATGAAATCGAAGAGGCTCAGGAGGATTTACAGACCGATGAGGTTGTAGATACCGTAGCGGAAGACGAGCCTGAAAAAGCCGAGAATACCGAAGAAACAGTAACTTCAAACGAAAGCGAAGAGGACTTTGAATCTGATGACTATTCTGATGACGAAAAGTACGAAGATGCGGCACAGTCGGAAATTTCTGAGGCTGACAGCGAGGAAGATGAAACTCAGGCTGATGAAGTTACAGAAGTAAGTGCGGAAGAGGTTGACTCGGCAGACGATGATGAAACCGATGAAGATATTGAAAATGACGAGGAAGACGAGGAGGAACTCAGAAGAGAGGCAGAGAAGAACACCGCTGATGATTTTGACGAGGGATATGATTTCTTTGAAGAAAAGCCGAGAAGAATCGTTGGTATCATTGATGTGGACAGCTCAGACCTTAAAAATGCCGTTGATTATGATGTGCTTTCGGAAGAGGAAAAGCGAGCAGTAGAGGTTGAAACTGCCACAGATAACGATAAGACAGAAAACTTCGTTGAGATTGCCTCAAAGGCAGGCAACGGAATTAAGAATTTCTTTGTTCATTGCGGATATTTCTGCACAAATGTGTCAAGACTTGTAAAGCGTAAGTATGCTGCCAAAAAGCGTAAAAAAGCAGAGCTTGAGCGCAGAGAAAGAGAGCGTATGAGAAGACAGCAGGCGGCTCAGAGGCGTGACAGCAACGGACTTGTAAAGGTTCACAGCGCAACACAGAAAAGACCACAGTCGCAGTACAGAAATTCTCAGCCAAACCGCAAAGCACCAAGCAGAAGACCACAGCAGAATAACAGCAGAAGAAAGTAAATAGGGGTGATTATTATAGATACTTTATTAATTAAAAATGCGCACATAGTGTCACCGTCAGACGGACTTGACAATGTTGCCGATGTACTTGTCAAGGACGGAAAAATTGCGGAGATTGCGGAAAATATTTCATTTGACGGCAATGTAATTGACGCTGACGGCTTAACTCTGATTCCGGGACTTGTAGATATGCATGTGCATCTTCGTGATCCGGGTCAAACTCAAAAGGAAGATATTATTACAGGCTGCAAGGCGGCAGCTGCCGGCGGCGTTACAAGCCTGCTTGCAATGCCAAACACAATTCCTACTACCGACAATGCCGAAACAGTTAAATACATTCTTGACAAGGCAAAGAATGCAGACGCAAATGTTTATGTTGCGGCGAGCATTACAAAAGGACTCAAAAGCCTTGAGCCAACCGACCTTGACGAATTAAAGTCGGCAGGTGCGATTGCGCTTTCGGATGACGGCAGACCTGTTGAAAACACAAAATATTTAAGCGATGCAATGAAAAAAGCACCACAGCTCGGTATGACGGTTGTTGCCCATTGTGAGGATCTTTTCCTTGCGGACGGCGGCAAAATCAACGGCGGCGAAGTAAGCAAAAATCTTGGCGTAAAGGGTATTCCTGCCGCAGCTGAGGATTGCGGTACAGCAAGAGAAATTGCGCTTGCGGCAGCACTTGATGTTCCGATACACATTTGTCATGTCAGCACAAAGACAAGCGTTGCGCTTGTACGAGATGCAAAGAAAAGAGGCGTTAAGGTTACAGCCGAAACTGCCCCACACTATTTCTCAATGACAGAAAAGGAATTGCTTGCAAAGGACGCAGATTTCAGAATGAATCCGCCACTTCGCACACACGAAGATGTGGTGGAGATTATAAGCGGTCTTAAAGACGGCACACTTGATGCAATCGCAACCGACCATGCACCGCACACACCCGAGGAAAAGGCTGATTTTGTTAAAGCGCCGAACGGCTCAATCGGTATGGAAACCTCGTTTGCAGTATCATACACTTATCTTGTAAAAACAGGATTGCTTACACTTTCTGAGCTTGTAGAAAAGATGAGCACAAATCCTGCCGAAATTTTAAAAATAAACGCAGGACATATTAAAGTAGGAGCAGTAGCCGACCTTGCGCTTGTTGATTTAAACCAAGAGTGGGTTGTTGATGTAAACAAACTGCATGGCAAAAGCAAAAATACTCCTTTCAAGGGCAAAACGCTCTGCGGAAAGGTGAAATATACAATTTTGGGTGGAAAAACCGTATTTGAAGATAAATAATCGGCAATGCCCAAGGATTAAAGGAGAATCAGTAAAATGGCACAAAAAGGTGATTTACTATCAGTAAGAGAAGATATACGAGTTGTTGACGCAACAATTCGTGACGGCGGACTTTGCAATAATTTTGAGTTTCCCGACGAATTTGTTAAGGCTTTATATAACGCAAATGTAAAAGCAGGCGTTGACTATATGGAGTTCGGCTACAAGGCATCTAAAGAGCTTTTTAACGAAAAAGAATTTGGCAAGTGGAAATTCTGCAACGATGACGACATAAGAGAAGTTGTTGGCGAAAACAATACAGACCTTAAGATTGCAGTTATGGCTGATGTTGGCAGAACAGATTTTAAGAATGACATTCTTCCAAAGAACGAAAGTCCGATTGACCTTGTAAGAATTGCAACATATATCAACACAATTCCTGCGGCAGTAGAAATGATTGAGGATTGTGCAAAGAAAGGTTACGAAACAACTATCAATATTATGGCTGTTTCAAAGGCAAGAACAGAGGATATTATTACAGCTCTTGATATTCTCGGAAAAAGCCCTGTTGACGCTTTCTACATTGTAGACAGCTACGGCGCTCTTTACCCTGAGGAGGCAAGAAAGTTAGCTGAATTATATTGCTCATACGGTGAAAAGTACGGCAAGTCAGTCGGTATTCACGCTCACAATAACCAGCAGCTTGCTTTCGCAAATACTATTGAGGCAATGACACAGGGCGTAAGCTACCTTGACGCAACAGTAGACGGTATGGGCAGAGGTGCAGGCAACTGCGCACTTGAGCTACTCTTAGGTTTCCTCAAAAATCCTAAGTACAAGGTTGACCCGATTCTCAAAATGCTTGAGTATACACAGCAGTTCAGAGAAAACGGAGTTAAGTGGGGATACGATGTTCCTTATATGCTTACAGGTCAGTATAACACTCACCCCCGTCCGGCTATCTCATTTGTTAAGGATGACAGAAAAGATTACACAAACTTTGCTCACGAACTTTTTGACATTATCAACAGCTGATGACGCATATAATGAGATTAAATCCCTTGCCGTTCAAAATGATAGCAAGCGGAGAAAAAACCATTGAGTTAAGGCTTAATGATGAAAAACGCAGAAAACTAAACCGCAAGGATTTGATTACTTTTGTAAATACAGAAGACAGCCTTAAAACCATTACGGCTGAGGTTATTGATATTTATAAATATAAATCTTTTAAGGAATTATACGCTGATCTTCCTTTACTTAAATGCGGATATACTAAGGAAGATATTTCAAATGCAAAACCCGAGGATATGATAGAGTATTATTCAGAGGAGCAGCAGAAGAAATACGGCGTATTGGGAATAGAAATAAGAGTAATATCGTTACAAAATAAAGGAGAGTAAAAAATGGCATTCGACAGACTTATTGATAAAATTGTAGAAATGCAGAACCCGACAGTTGCAGGTCTTGACCCAAAGCTCGACTATGTACCACAGTACATTAAAGACGAGTGCTTTGCTAAGTACGGCAAAACTCTTGAGGGTGCGGCTGCCGCTTTGTTTGAGTTTAACAAGGCGCTTATTGACGCCCTTTATGAGGTAGTTCCTGCAATTAAGCCGCAGGCAGCTTACTATGAAATGTACGGCTGGCAGGGTGTAAAGGCACTTGCCGACACTATTGCATATGCAAAGTCAAAGGGTATGTTTGTTATCACAGACGGCAAGCGTAATGATATTGGCACAACTATGGAGGCTTATGCTGCCGCTCACCTCGGTTCAACCGCTGTTGCAGGCGAAGAACTTGAGGCTTTCGGCGCAGACGCACTTACAGTAAACGGCTACCTCGGCACAGACGGTATAAAGCCGCTTGTTAATATTTGCAAAAGCGGTGACAAGGGAATTTTTGTACTTGTAAAAACATCAAGCCCAAGCTCAGGCGAATTACAGGATAAAAAGCTTGAGGACGGCACAACAGTTTATGAGCAGATGGGCAAAATGTGTGAAGAGTGGGGAACAGAGCTTGAGGGCAAGTATGGCTATTCGGGCGTTGGCGCAGTAGTCGGTGCAACATATCCCGAACAGCTTGCCGAAATGAGAGCTAAATGTCCGCACACATTTTTCCTTGTACCCGGTTACGGTGCACAGGGCGGCGGTGCAAATGATGTTAAAAACGCATTTGATGAAAACGGTCTTGGCGCAATCATCAATTCAAGTCGTGGCATTATGTGCGCATGGAAAAAGCAGGGACTTACCGAAAACGATTTTGCAAAGGCAGCTTACAACGAGGCTGTTCGTATGCGTGACGAAATTATCGGCTGCATAGGCAAAATTAAGAAATAATGCAATAAATTGTTGTTTCTATGTATTAAATACCAAATATTGTTGACTTTACTAAAAGTTGGCGGTATAATTTAATAGTCAGTATTAGTTAAAACTATAAATAATATTTCAAGGGAGATTTTTAATATGGCAAGAGTATATAACTTTTCTGCCGGTCCTTCAATGCTTCCGGAGGCAGTATTAAAGACAGCAGCAGATGAAATGCTTGATTATCAGGGCAGCGGACAGAGCGTAATGGAAATGTCACACCGCAGCAAAACTTATGATAAGATCATTAAGGACGCTGAGGCTTTACTTCGTGAGATTATGAACATTCCTGATAACTACAAGGTTATGTTCCTCCAGGGCGGCGGTTCTACTCAGTTTGCAATGGTAGCGCTAAACTTTATGAACAAGAACAATAAGGCTGACTACATAATTACAGGTCAGTGGGCTAAAAAGGCTTACAAAGAGGCTGCTCGTTATGGCGATGCTAAGGCTGTTGCTTCTTCAGAGGATAAAACTTTCTCTTATATTCCTAAGACAGATAAGTCAATGTTCAGAGAGGACGCTGACTATGTATATATTTGTATGAACAATACTATTTACGGTACTGTTTATCATGAGCTTCCGGATACAGGCGATATTCCGCTTATTGCAGATATTTCATCTTGTATTCTTTCAGAGCCTATTGATGTAACAAAGTTCGGCGCACTTTTTGCAGGTGCACAGAAGAATATGGCTCCGGCAGGTCTTACAATCGCTATTGTTCGTGAGGACCTTATCGGCAATGCTATGGATATTTGTCCTACAATGCTCAACTACAAAACTCACGCTGACGCCGATTCACTTTTCAACACACCTCCTTGTTACACAATTTATATTGCAAAGCTTGTTCTTGAGTGGATTAAGAATGAGGTTGGCGGTCTTGATAAGATGAAAGAGCTTAACGAGAAAAAGGCTAAACTTCTTTATGACTTCCTTGATAATTCAGAACTCTTTAAGGGTACTGTTGTTCCTGAGGATCGTTCACTTATGAATGTTCCGTTCGTAACAGGCAATGCTGACCTTGATGCTAAGTTTGTTAAAGAGGCAACAGAGGCAGGTCTTGTAAACATCAAG
>OGHC01001205.1_pt1 | contig 12216 bp, 9 predicted proteins | sample 1571381 | NCBI WGS metagenome assembly OGHC01 (sample SAMEA2581945, study PRJEB24529) | metagenome | biome: Human gut stool | place: China | collected 2011 | reverse complement strand
GGAGTCATTTCCGATGAACAGTCTGCTCTTTCGGATTCATTTCAGGATAATTTGTTGGCAGCACCGGTATATACACGGCCAGCCGATTATAATGGTTGGAAAGTTCCCGATATCCTATTGTCCGGACACGAAGCCAAAATTAAAGAATGGGAGTTGCAGCAATCATTAGAACGTACCCGGAGATTACGACCTGATTTATTAGACGAATAACAGATGTATAAAAAAACGAAAGCGTTGCTCGGAAAAAAGCAACACTTTCGTTTTTTAGGTCTACTTGAACCTTGCATGGTTCGTATACTTGAGGATGTCAAAAAATAGATTATTTTCTATGTTTGTTTTCGGATTTCCATTCCCTCTTATTTTAAAGGCATAATGACAGTTTTCTACATTAAATGCTGCGAATGGTTATTGTATGTTTACGATTATACCTCAAGTGCACCGATTATTTCATTAACTGATTTATATCCGTGTCTGTCTAAGTAATTATTTATACCATCGGCAACTTTCACTGTAATAGCTGGATCTATGAAATTGGCTGTGCCGATTTGTATGGCTGACGCACCTGCAAGCATGAATTCTATCGCATCTTTCCAATTCATGATACCTCCTAATCCGATGACAGGAATATTTACTGCTTTGGATACTTGCCATACCATGCGTAACGCTATCGGTTTCACTGCTGCGCCGGACATGCCCCCTGTTATTGTAGAGAGTATCGGACGTTTGCGTTCTGCATCGATAGCCATACCGAGCAATGTATTAATTAGCGATACGCTATCTGCACCGCTTCCTTCTGCCGCGCGGGCTATTTCAGTGATGTCTGTTACGTTCGGAGACAATTTTACGATAAGTGTCTTTTTGTAAGCAGAACGTACGGCTTTCACTACTTCGGCAGCTCCTTTGGCAGTAACTCCAAAAGCCATACCTCCCTGCTTTACATTGGGGCATGAGATGTTCAATTCTATAGCAGGAATTTTGTCAAGTTCATTAATAATTTCGGCTGTTTTTACGTAGTCTTCAATGGCTGATCCGGAAACATTCACAATCATATTGGTTTGAATGTCTTTAATACGCGGATAAATGTGTTCGACGAAGTAATTTACTCCCTTATTTTGCAGTCCCACAGCATTTAACATGCCAGAAGGAGTTTCTGCCATACGTGGGTATGGGTTACCTTCACGTTTGTGAAGAGTAGTCCCCTTTACAATAATACCGCCTATTCGCGCAATATCGATAAAATCGGTAAACTCTTCACCGTATCCGAATGTTCCGGAAGCAGTCATTACCGGATTCTTCATTTGTAATTCGCCTATTTTTACATTTAAATCTGCCATAATAGTTTATTTATATTAAATACGGGACCTTCTTTACAAACACATAAATGTCCTTCATCGGTATTTTCAACACAACACAGACAGGCACCGACTCCACAAGCCATCCTGTTTTCTAATGAGACTTCACAATTGATATTATTACTTTTGGCATATTTTGCTACGGCCATCATCATAGGTTTAGGACCACAAGTGTAAATCTGCTCAAATTTCACTTTATCTAATATGGAATGTTGGGTGACATATCCTTTTTCTCCGTGACTTCCGTCTTCGGTAGTCGTATATACTTCTCCGTAAGCTGCAAACTCATCCAACTGAAGCAGATCTTTGTCAGTTCGTGCTCCCAAGAGGAAGGTGGGCTTGTTTCCGCTTTTAGCCAGTTGCTCCCCTAAATAAAGCATGGGGGCTGTTCCTACGCCTCCGCCTACCAAGAGGAGCTTCGCAGATGGGATTGCAGGCATTGTAAAGCCATTTCCCAATGGAAGTACGACATTGATTATTTCTCCATTGGCAACTTCTGCCAAACGGCGTGTGCCGTCGCCTACAAGTTGTATTAGAAACCATACTTCATTTCGTTGTCTGTCTACATAATTAATAGAAATGGGGCGGCGAAGAAAGGTAGTTGGTGAACCATCTACCCGTATTTCTGCAAATTGTCCCGGTAGCATTTCGGGAAGTGGTGACTGAGAAGCCAATTTCAGCAGTGCATAGTTGGCATGCAATTTGAGATTCTCAGTTACTGTCAGGTCTAAAATAAATTTTTTCATGTATTGAAGCTAAATTCATATTCCGACTGCAAAGATACGGGAAATTGTGCAAACAGACGTTTTTACTTCCTATTTTTCCGGTCGGAATGTTTCATAAGTATTATCATCAAAGAAAATTCTTATTTCTGTGATTTTTCGTGGAGGTCTTTCTTTGTAGATAATCTCTTGTTTTACAATCTCTTTAGTGGCGTTTGAGGGCTTTTCTAATGCCATTTCCTTACGATTTTCCAAAGCATTCGTGTTGATGGCCGGATTTTTTGGATTCTCAGAGGCAAATAGAGGATAATCCAACTCTGGTGAATCGATATTTTGCTCTTCGTCGGTCATATTTCCTTTTCCCGTCAGTAACCAGTCGAGGCTAATATGATTGTATTTCTCATGCAGTCGCATAATAAAGTCAGTACTCGGATATTTGTTCCGATCACCTAAAGTATGGGAGATTGTGGCCTGAGCTACACCGATGCTTTCTGCAAATGCTGCGGCTGTCATTTGCTCATGTTCCATGATCATTTTGATTCTGTCTTTGATGTCCATCTCTTTCTAAATATTTACAACTATATATTCTATGAGTATATTCACAAATGTATAACAAATTTCTTGTGATTACAAAGGTAAACAAATGAAATTACAATAGCAAATTTCAAAAGAGAATATTTGTGTATTACAATCGGCATATCAATGTTTACAATTGGAATCTACAATTGGAATCTTTAATGTAGAGTGCTATTTTCTTGTTAAAGTATATATTTATATACATGATGTATATAGTTGATAATAAACATATTGTATTCGTATAATATGTATTATATGCAAGTCTTTACAAATGTTTGTAGATTATTTTATCTTTATTTGGAGTTATAATTAAAGAAGATTGTTTATTCCATTGGAATATCGTATATTATAGTGTATTATGTGAAATGTTAACCACTCTCCTATTACGATGTTGAATGATTGTTTGTTTTTGTAATATCGAACAATTTACATTATTGAATGCTTATTTTGTATTATATATGTAAATATTACACATGTAAATATTGAAAATGTGAATCTATATATATTACATTTGTGAATAGATATCTTTTTAAAGCTTTTAATTTACTGTATCTAATCGTTTGATATATTTCATTTTTTATTTACGATTATTCTCTAATAATTTCAAATTAAAAATCTTCGCAATATTTGTACATATAATCCCATGGAGTGGTATTTTTTTGATTCTACAGAGGGTATTTCTCTATTAAATATCTGATTAATAGTCTATTAGTCTACTTTCCCCGTATCGTATAAAGAGTGCAAATAGAAAAAGGGGTGCAAATGGTGAGATATTGTAGCAAAATGCTATAATTACTGATCTAAAAATCCAGTTAATTTTGGGAAAACTATGGATTTTTGCAGAATAGACTGTTTTTGATCATGTATTTGGGTGAGGAGCTTTACTTTTATCTTTTTAGTTTTTCTTTATGCCCCTTTTTATTTGTCCCTCTATAAAGAACTATTCGTTCCCTCATAAGGGAACGAATAGAACATACTTGGTTTATTTCTTACTTTATTAAACTTCTTTCTAAGTTTATTTTATACTAAACATGTAATTGAGTGCCGTATTAATACTGATTTCGGTTCATTGGGCGAATGTGTATATATATCGTGATAGGGGGATATGTGGTACGGAGATAATGCAGGAAACTGTAAGATATTATGATAAATATATATAGATGTCTGATTGTATTTGTATCTCCCAACTCTGAAGGAAAGAAGCTGGGAGATTAGAGTGTATAGTTTGTTGTAAACGGCCTGCAGAAGTCTTTCGGATAATTGATTAAAGGGCGTATATGCGTAGTTTTATCAATGTAAAATTTTAAACACCAACTCTCGGAGGATGTCTCCGTCGTTCATGGAAGCGTTGTTTATTCCCTTCGATTTTGCATCGGCATATCGTATTTCTCCAATGATTTGCATGGTCTTCACACCATTATATCGGCGCATGGCAGTCAGGTAATCACGGGCAGCCCAAGGTGATTTTAATCCTAACCAAGAGGCTACTCCCTGTTCTGTTTTTTCGGGAGAGTAATAAGCCAGCATCAGGTTTGAATAGAAATTGAAGAGTAATGAAAGTGTCATCTGTATAGGATTAGTTTTAGGATTTTCTTCAAAGTATTTTATTATTTTATTTGCTTTGAGAACGTCTTTTTCAACCAATGCGCTACGCAGTTCGAAGTTATTATAATCTTTGCTGATGCCTATGTTTTTTTCTATTTGTTCGGGAGTGACCCGTTTTTGTCCGTTAGGCAGGGTGATAATGAGTTTTTCTAATTCTCCGGTTAACCGACTTAAATCGGTTCCGACAAAATCGGCCAGCATAGCTGTAGCTTTGGGCTCCATATCAATGCCCTTACGTTTCATATAAGAGTTGATAAAAGCAGGCAATTGTGAATCTTTAATTTTCTTAGACTCGAAAAGAATGCCCGCTTTTTCTACTTCGGCTGCTAACTTTTTTCGTTTATCCAGTGTGCCGTGCTTGTGACACACGACAAGAATAGTAGAGTTTAAAGGCTTTTGTAGATAGTATGAAAGTTCTTCTATGTTGCGGATTGCCTGTGCCTCTTTTACTACCACTACTTGATATTCAGACATCATAGGATAGCGTTTTGCGGCATTTATAACAGTTGCCACATCTACATCGGCTCCATATACTACGGTCAGGTTAAACTCCTTTTCAGTCTCTGTCAGTACATTTTCTGTGATATAATCGGCTATGAGGTCGATATAATATGATTCTTCTCCCATCAGGTAGTAGATGGGACGATATTGCTTAGCTCTCAGTTCTTTGAGGATATCATCGCAACTCAGTTCTTGTTTTGCCATATTAGTGAAAAGGGCTTTACCAGTCGAATTTCAAATGTTTTACTGTTTTTTTCTCATCAATGATCATACGCAGAGAAGCGATACCGATTTTGACATGCTCTTCAACGTAGTTTTGGGTAACGATGTTATCGCTTTTGTCGGTTTTTACACCTTCCGGTATCATCGGTTGGTCGGATACCAGCAGCAGGGCTCCTGTAGGAATATGATTGGCAAAACCGCAACTGAATAAAGTAGCTGTTTCCATATCTACGGCCATGGCCCGGGTCTTTTTCAGATATTCTTTGAAGTCTTCATCGTGCTCCCAGATCCGACGGTTGGTAGTGTAGACTGTGCCGGTCCAATAATCGCGGGCATAGTCACGTATGGAAGAGGACACGGCACGTTGTAGCATAAATGCCGGCAGTGCAGGTACTTCCGGTGGGAAATAGTCATTGGATGTTCCTTCGCCACGGATAGCGGCAATAGGTAAAATGAGGTCTCCTATTTTATTTTTCTTATCAATGCCTCCGCATTTTCCTAAAAACAGGCAGGCTTTGGGATGGATGGCACTCAAAAGGTCCATGATGATGGCGGCATTAGGGCTTCCCATACCAAAATTGATAATTGTGATACCTTCTGCGCTGGCAGAGATCATATTGGCGTCGCGCCCCAAAATGGGTACATTGAATTTCTCTGCAAATATTTCTACGTATTTGTTGAAGTTGGTCAACAGGATATACTCTCCAAAATCTTCCAGGTTACGTTTTGTATAACGGGGTAGCCAATTAGCTACGATTTCTTCTTTTGTTTTCATAAGATTCATTAAATTTGTGCTCTCTCTGCAGGGAACCATTATTTAACTTACAAAAATACAAAATGTTATCGTTAAACTTGCCAGTATATGATACTAAAATTACGTCACGAAATGGAAAAAATGTTATTTTCGACGTAATTCGTAAACGATATGTTGCCTTAACACCCGAAGAATGGGTACGTCAGCACTTTGTTCACTTTCTTATTGCACACAAGGGATATCCCGTATCCTTAATGGCCAATGAGGTACTTCTTAATTTGAATGGGACGAAAAAGAGATGTGATACTGTACTATATAGGCGTAATCTTACGGCGCGGATGATTGTGGAATATAAGGCACCTCATATTGAGATTACGCAGGCTGTATTTGATCAGATTACACGTTATAATATGGTGTTGAAAGTAGATTATCTTATTGTAAGTAATGGAATGCAGCATTATTGTTGCAAAATGGATTATGAAAAGCAGAGCTATACCTTTTTGGAGGATATTCCGGATTATGGTTTAATAAATGATTAATAATGATTCAATGTGCCAATATGCCAATGTGCCAATTAGCTGCGCTATCATTGCACTGCGCAGCCAATTGGCACATTGAATCATTATTAATCATTATTTAAACCGTTCCTGTAATTTCTGCATCAGTTCATAGAAGTTCGGTATGTAGACGGTGGCTAATAAAGTATTCATAGCCATACCGAAAACTACTGCCGCTCCAAGGGCAATACGACTTTCTGCTCCCGCACCGGATGCGAATAGTAATGGCATCACACCTAATACGAACGCAAAAGAGGTCATTAATATAGGTCTTAAGCGGACATGACCGGCTTCATAAGCAGCGTCTCTGATTGAATTTCCTTCCGCCCGGAAATCACGGGCAAATTCCACAATCAAAATCCCATTCTTGGCTGAAAGGGCAATGAGTAGGATAATACCGATCTGGGTATATATACTTACCGGAGTTCCCATTACAAAACAACCGATCATGGCACCGAGTAATGCAACAGGCAATCCCATAATGGCGGCTACCGGGCTTGTCCAGCTTTCATATTGTGCAGCAAGTACAAGGAAGGCCACTAATAGAGCCATCAGGAAAACGATAGTAGTGGTGCTTCCTGCCTGTGTTTCTTGATAGGCAACAGAGGTCCATTCATAACCGAACTCCTCTCCTAAATGCTGACTGACAAGTTCTTGCATTTGCCGGATAGCTTCACCGGAGGAGGCTCCCGGTGCAACATTGCATGTGATGGCCGCTGTCTGGTACATGTTGTAACGGTTTATCTGGTTCTGTCCCAGTTGTTCTTCCACATCTGTGAATGAAGAGAACGGGACCATTTGACCTTGAGCATTCGGCACGCTGAGTTGCAGTACATTGTCAATGACTTTTTGTGCTTGGTCACCAGCTTCAATTTTAACTTGATAGATACGTCCGAATTGTACATAGTCGTTCACGTAGGCCGCTCCCATATAATAACCTAATGTGGCAAATACCTGATTTAGCTGAATGCCCATGAATTGTACTTTATCACGGTCGATATTCAGAAAATACTGGGGTACGTTGGCCTGATACTGGCTGCTGATAGAAGCTAATGCAGGTTTGGTGCGATAAGTATTGAGAAGCGTTCCGATAGCTTGCTGCATTTCTGTCGGCCCCAGGTTACGGTTGTCTTCAAGCTGTAACTGTAAGCCTCCGGTAGCTCCCAGGCCCGGTATTGCAGGAGGAACCATTGCGAATATCTGTCCTTCCTGTATGCTGTATGCCATTTCATTGAAACGTTTTACAACGGCGGCGGCAGTATGGTTTTTCCCCTTTCGCTCACCCCAGGGTTTTAGTACGACAAAGTATGTGCCCGCATTGCTTTGTTCACCTCCCATGATAGAGAAACCGGAAATACCGATATAATTTTTCACTTCGGGATAGGTGTCGAGAATGGCGTTAATCTGTTTGCCTACGGCCTGTGTACGTTCAAGGCTGGCTGCCGGAGGAAGTTGTACGACAGCAATGAAATATCCGTCATCCTCGTCCGGAACAAAAGTGGACGGCCATTTTACGAACAAAAAGATGGCTATCAAAGTAAATGCACCGTAGGATACTAATGCTGCTACAGGGCGTTCGAGCAACCATTTTACGATACGGTCATAAACTCCTTGAGTTTTGTCATATACTTTATTGAATCCTTTGTATATGAAGAAGTTGGATGGCTTACTCTTTTCCAGAAACAAAGCGCAGAGTGCCGGAGTCAGCGTTAATGAGTTAAAACCGCTCAGCACAGTGGAAGCTGCAATGGGAAGGGCGAATTGTTTATACAATTGTCCGGAGATACCGCTTATAAGAGTGGTTGGAATGAATACGGCCAATAATACAAGCACTACCCCGACAATAGGACCGGTGATCTCTCCCATCGCTTTGGTCACTGCGTCACGGGGAGAATATTGTCCTGTTTCGAGTAGTCGCGAAGCATTTTCTACTACCACAATAGCATCATCCACCACTATGGCAACGGCCAGTATCAGCCCGAAAAGGGTCAGTGTGTTGATGGAGAAGCCAAGAGCGGCCATTACAGCCAGAGTACCGATGAGCGATACCGGAATGGTAATACACGGTATGATAACCGCTCTCCAATTTTGAAGGAAGAGGAAGATCACGAGCACTACCAGTAAGGTGGTCTCGAGAAAGGTGACGAGCACTTCGTCAATCGAAGCATTGATCACATCGGTGGTATCCAGCGTGACATTGTATTCTATTCCGGAGGGAAAATTCTGCGCCAGTTCTTTCATTTTCTCTTTTACCCCTTTAGATACGTCCAGAGAATTGGAGCCCGGTTGCTGATAAATGGCAATGGCTGCCGTAGGATGTCCGCGCAACTGGGATACGACGCTGTAGGAAGCAGACCCCAGATCGATGCGTGCTACATCTTTCAGGCGTAGCATTTTTCCTTCCGATTCGCTGCGTAAAATGATGTTGCCGAATTCATCCGGTGACGAAAGGCGTCCTTTTACGCTCAATGTATATTGAAAAGCGTTCGCATTATCTTTTCCGATGGGTTGCCCTACGGTTCCTGCGCTTACTTCCATATTTTGGGCCTGGATAGCTTGATAGACTTCGGCGGGTGAGATGCCACGGATACGCATAGCTTCCGGGTCGAGCCAGATTCGCATAGAGTAATCTCCGGCTCCCATCACGTTGACGGCTCCCACACCTGGAACACGGGTCAATTGGTCTACAAGATTCAGTTTGGCATAATTGGTCAGATAAAGGCCGTCGTAAATAGAATCTTGTGCTGTCATGGTGAGGAACATGACGATATTGGACGACTGTTTCTGTACAGTTACCCCTTGCACCACGACAGGTTCCGGAAGGGACGACTGAGCTACGCTGACCCGATTCTGCACCTGTACGGTAGCCATGTCTATGTCTGTACCCACGGCAAAAGTAATGGTTAGCGAATAGGCTCCCGATGAAGATGAAGTAGATGACATATAGAGCATCCCGTCCACTCCGTTCACTTGCTGTTCGATAGGAATACCGACTGTTTGCGCCACGGTTTCGGCGTTGGCTCCGGGATAGACGGCGGAGACCTGTACTGTCGGCGGCGTGATGTCCGGGAATTGCGCCACGGGCAATATATTGAGTGTCACCAAACCCGCAACCACGATGATAAGCGCCAGTACAGTAGCAAATATGGGGCGGTTGATGAAGAATTTTGAAAACATAGTGCTATATATTTAAGTTATTAATCAGTCCACAGGATGTATTTTCATACCATCCCTTACTTTCATCAATGCTTTTGTCACATATCGCTCTTGGGGAGAAAGGCCGTCGGTTACTTGCCGGAGGCTGTCCCCTATCAGTTGCCCTATGGTGATATGCCGGTAACGGACTATGTTCGAATCATTTACAACGTAAAGGTATTTACCTAATTGATCCGTCCCGATCGATGCGGAATTGACAAGGATAGCTTGTTTCTGCTCGCCGTACGGAAGGGTTATACTGACGTATAGCCCGCTTTTGAGTATACCTTCCGGATTATCCAGATTGGCCCGTACGGTGAGAGTTCCTGTATTGAGATCTACATTAGGAGACAGATAGTCTAAAGTGGCCGGATAGGATTGCCTGCCATCTTTCCCCAAGTTTACGGTGACTGTGCGCGGGAGCTTTGAGGTCTCGGTTCCGTTTTGGGGAGAGCTGCTCATAAGCATCGATAACCATTGATTATCAGCTACATTAAAATAGGTATACATACGGTTGTCTTTGTACAGGGTAGCCAATGTGACGGGTTGTGCGGCACCGCTTATATAGCTGCCTATATCCATGGTATTCCGGCTGATCGTACCGTCGAAGGGTGCATGGATGTAGCAGTATCCCAAATTGGTGCGTGCAGTGTTCAGTGCCGCTTCGGCATTGCTGACGGCCGCTGTCGTTTCTGCTACATCCGATTCGGCTTGTAATACCTGTATCCGGCTGACGGCATCGCTTTTCAAGGCTTCGCGCATACGGGTATAATTGTTACGGGCATACGTCAGTTGTGCCTGAGCGGTTTTTAAAGCCGCTTCCGCTTTCGTCACATTGTCTTTATAGATGGTAGGTTCGATAACGAAAAGCAACTGTCCTTTCTTAACCCGGCTGCCCGGGGTGAAAGAGGTGGATTGTAGTGTGCCGTTCACACGTGCTACGAGGTTGACAGTCTGCTCTGTAGTCAGATAACCCGGATAATCCTTGGTCAATGTGATGTCCTTTATGAGTGGGCTGGCTACGCTGACTTCAGGTGTGTACATAGCGGCAGCTCCGGCGGTCTCTTTTTTCTCCCGGCAAGCAGTAAGGAGCGGCAATGCGAGGAGGATATACAATAATTTTTTCATTGTTATGGTAGGTTTAGTTATTTTAGTTGTTCCAGCCACCCCCTAATGCCTGATACAAGGCAATCAATTGCAGCAGAGAATTCCCCCGTGCCTGTACCAGCTGGTTTTCGTAGCTCAGCAATGATCGCTGTGCATCTAAGACGTTTTGGAAAGGGGTGAGTCCCTGCTTGTATAAATCGAGAGAGAGGGTGAGCGTTTCTTGTCCTTGATTGCGTACTTCCCGAAGGGCGACGATTTGCTTGATAGAGCTTCGGTAGGCGGTCATGGCATTATCGGTTTCCTGCACGGCTGTAAGTACTGTTTGATTGAATTGATCGATTGCTTCATCCAATTGTGCACGGGCCGATTTGGTGGCATTCACCAGTTTACCTCCACTGAAGATGGTCCAACTTAGTGCCGGGGCAATTTCGTAAGTGAAGCTCTTGTGTTTGGTCAGGTCTTTAAAATCTTTAGAGGCATATCCGACAGAGCCTTTGATGAAAACTTGTGGCAGCCAGTCCGACTTGGAAGCGCCTAATGATGCGGCCTGTGCATTGATTTGATGTTCAGCGCTACGGATATCAGGGCGTCTCATTAACAAGTCTGCCGGTATCCCTATGCTTATCGGTTCCATATAGTCGGGCAGTTCCCCTACCCGTTCCAATACGGGACGTATTTCTTGTGGATAGGTCCCAAGTAGTACGGCCAAAGATGTAATGTATTGGTTTATACCGGATTCCAACTGTGGTATGGATGCTTTAGTACTGAAATATACCGATTTGGCCTGCGCCACGTCGAGCTTGGAAACAAGCCCGGTATTGTACCTTACTTCGGTGATTTTGAGTACGGCCGCTTGTGAGGCACAATTTCTTTCCACTACTTTCAGCTCTTGCTGAAGTTCTCGTAATTGGATATACGATGAGGCTACTTGGGCCGAAAGAGAGACCATGACGGCGGTGTATTCTTCTTTGCTGGCTGCAAAGGTCTCTTTCTGAGCCTTTACCCGTTGGCGAATACTTCCGAAAATGTCCAATTCCCAGCTCATGTTGGCTGAAACATCATAATAATGTTGGGTAGATTGGGGCAGTTCGCTGGTATTTCCACTGGTTTGTTGGCGTGTCCATCCGGCATTGATCCCCACGGTGGGAAAGAATCCGCTACGTTCCATGCGTAAGCCGGCTTTGGCCATATTCATGCGATCGATGGCGGTGAGTACCGAGTAGTTGCGATCTACGGCAATGGAGATTAATGAATCCAGCGTGGTGTCTCCAAAAGATTTCCACCATTGATCGTCTACCGGAAGGGTTTGCCGGAATACTTCTCCCCCTTCCTCCCACGCTTGTGGCAAAGGGGTATCCAGATAATGATCCGCATGTTGTGCCGAGATTGCGGATGAAAGAAATAAAAGGAGCAGCAGGCTCCATGTTCGCATATTCATAAGTTCAGGTTTTTGAGAAATGAAAAGTAAACAACTGAAATTTCAGTTTGTTTAGAGGATGTTTGCTTTTTGTCTGACCAGAGTCTGATCTTGCTTCTTCTCTTTCCGGAAGAAGTAAGAGGAAACCATGCAGAATAAAAGTTATTTCGAAATTAGGTATTTAGTACTGTTTTGAAGTTTTTCTTTC
>OGHC01001199.1_pt1 | contig 12259 bp, 8 predicted proteins | sample 1571381 | NCBI WGS metagenome assembly OGHC01 (sample SAMEA2581945, study PRJEB24529) | metagenome | biome: Human gut stool | place: China | collected 2011 | reverse complement strand
CATTTTTACAGCCTGTCATATCACAGGCAATCCTTGCCGTATTTGCCGTTCCGCTGATTTTTGATGACATAAAAATTGCAACACCGCCGTCTTTGCCGCTGTTGGCAATCTCAAGCTCCTGCACTATATCGTGAAGTGACGGCTGAGAGGTTTTTACGGGCTCTGTTGTATTTTTCAGCTTTTCAAAAAAGTCATTTTTCGAGAGTTCTCCGTTATCCTTATGCTCATCATCACCAAAATTTACTGAAAGCGGCACGCAGTCAACCATTAATTCTTTCAGCTCCGAAGCCTCAAAATCCGATGCGGAATCTGTTATTATTCTTACCATTAAAGCACCTCTAAAAAGATTTACATTAATAGTATAGCCAAATTTTTATAAATTCTGCATACAAAAAATCGGCACGAAAACGCACCGATTTAAAATTAATGTGTATTTAAGTATTCAAGAAATTCCGCCGTTTTTGACCAATATTTTATGCCCCAATTTTCAAAATTCCACTCCTCCATATAGTCGTTACACTCGTAATCAATGTAAAAAAGTTTTTCATTTCTAACTACGAAATTGGTCGGAAAATAATCTATATTTGTATTGTTTGCGTACAACAGTGTGCACATATTCTTTACCTGCTCTATATATTCGGGTTTCACGCTGTCCGTTTTCACCATTTCAAAAACAGTGTCGCCCTCAATATATTCCTTTAAAATACGCTCGTTTTCTATATCTATGTCGAGCATTTCAGGCATTGTAATACCGATTTTCAAAAGACGGTTATAATCGTTTAGCTCGGACTGAATTTTGTTGCCAAACTTATAATAACTGCATGGCTCGTGGTGGATCTGCTTTAGCACATAATTGCTTATGCCGTCTGTTGCAAGGTAGGAATATCCACCCTTTCCCCTGCCGAGCAGTTTTATTATATTAAAATTCCTGCCGTTTACAGAAAGTTCGGTTGGCATTGAGTTTTGCATACAATCACTTCTTTTTATATTATTCGGTATATTTACAGCACAATTATATCACATAAAATTGGTTAAGCAAGTATTTTTTCAAAATACTCAACTATTTGCATAGAATCCGGAGTATCAAGATACACAAACCTAAAATTGCGTACGGTCTTGTAACCGTCAATATAAAAAGGAGCGAGTGCGTCACTGCTTTTCAAAAATGCTTTATACGCAAAGGTTATTCCGATATTTTTTGCAATTAATTTTGACATCAATCCAAAATTGCTTACGCACACATTTCGCCTAAAATTCTCAACGGTGTAATTATGTTCAGACAAAAGCTGTTCGAGGATTGTCCTTGTTCCCGAACCCTTTTCACGAATAAACAATGTTTGAGAGAAAGCTTTTTCAAGAGAAATTGCTTGGTTTGCAAACGGATGATTTTTACTGCACACACCGATAAAATCTTCCTCCTTATAAATTTTGCTTGCAAATTCCTTGCTGTCGAAAAAGCCTTCAATCAGCGCCAAATCAAGCTCGCCTTTCTTGAGTCTTTGCAAAAGCCTTACGGTGTTGTCTATATCAATCAGCAGGTTGTTGTTTGGATTTTTTAAATAATCTGCAAGTTTTTCATCAATCACAAATTCACCAATTGTTTTTGTTGCGCCTATTCTTAGCACAGGCTTTCGCTCTGTCTGCATTTTTTCAAGCAGCTTTTGCTCCTGAAAAATCACATTTTCAGCATAATTTTTAAGCAGCTCTCCGTCACCGGTAACTTTTAGCGTATGTCTGTCATATATAAAAAGTTTACACCTATATTCGTTCTCCAAAAAATGAATATGCTGAGTAACGGCAGGCTGTGTCATATTCAAAAGCTCTGCTGTTTTTCGATAATTCATCGTATCGCAAAGCACAAGAAACGTTTTTATTCTGTAATCTATCATAATAGCCTCATAAATTTTACTTATTATTTCATATTAAATCATAATTATATTTTATTACTAACTTGTGTTACAATCAATAGGTAATATAAATTTGGAGGGAAATTTATGACATTTATTAAGAAAAATTGCGGCGGAATATTGCTTTGCACTATAATTGCGGCTTTTGCCGAAATTATGTGTATGTTCGGCATTGGCGGATTTTCATTTGAACTTATAGGTGTGCCGGTATTTGCTATTATAACAGGTATGATTATTTCACTAATCTCGCCTACTCTTGCAAAAAAATCCACATTTGCCGGCGGAATTAAATTTACATCTAAAAAGATATTGCAATGGGCAGTTATAATTCTCGGTTTTTCGCTTGACCTCAATACCATTGCTGTTGTAGGTGCAAAAAGTTTGCCTGTAATTATCTGCACTGTTTCAACATCGCTGATCGTTGCTTTTTTAATGATGAAAATTCTTAAAATCAACTCAAAAACCGCCTGTCTTATCGGTGTTGGCTCATCAATTTGCGGTGGCTCTGCCATTGCCGCAACCGCACCCGTTATTGATGCAGACGATTCAGATGTGGCAAGGTCAATTTCTGTAATCTTCTTTTTCAATATTCTTGCCGCACTTATATTTCCTGTTTTCGGATATTCAATAGGGCTTGGCACAGAGGGTTTTGCTGTATTTGCAGGCACTGCCGTTAATGATACCTCATCTGTAACAGCCGCTGCGTCTACCGCCGAAAGCATTTACAATACAACAGGTATTCTTTCTGCTGCTGTAACCGTAAAATTGACACGCACACTTGCAATTATTCCGATTACTCTTTGTCTTGCCATTTACAGAGCAAGAAAAGCAAAACAGTCAGACAAAGGCGAAGGCTCGTTTTCGTTTAAAAGAATTTTCCCTTGGTTTATCCTATTCTTTATCGGTGCGTCAGTAATAACAACAGTTGTGGGAATTATTCCGGAATGTAGTTTTACGCTTTTTTACAGCCATTTTATTACATTTACAAAATGGCTTGCAAAATTTTTCATAGCTATGGCAATGGCAGGCATCGGGCTTAACACTAATATTGTTGACCTGATAAAAAACGGCGGAAAGCCTATTTTACTCGGCCTATGCTGCTGGATTTCTATTACTGCCGTATCTCTCTTGGTACAAAGCCTTACAGGTATTTACTCATCAAACATTTAATTCATACAAAAATCACCGCCAAGTATAACCTGACGGTGATTTTTTGTTTTGCACAAAAGTGTATATATTAAAATTAATTTCAAAACTATTACGCATTTGCTTTGAGCGCAACTCTTTTTATTTTACCGCTTATTGTCTTTGGCATTTCATCGGTAAATTCAATGTACTGTATCCATTTGTATGATGCAAGGCGCTTGTTTGAAAAAGCTTTAATGTCATTTACAAGATTTTTGTCGGCATCGCATCCGTCAACGGTTTTTATAATTGCCTTGATTGCCTGTCCACGACTTTCGTCTGGCACACCGATTACGGCGCACTCAAGTACGGCAGGGTGTTTCATAAGCACATTTTCAATTTCAAAAGGGCCAACTCTGTATCCCCTTGTTTTTATAAGGTCATCAGCTCTGCCTACATACCAATAATATCCGTCCTCGTCCATATATGCAGTATCGTTTGTGTGGTACATTCCCTTTCTCCACGCATATTGATACATTTGCTCGTCACCAATGTAATTTGTAAATATTCCGTACTGCTTTCTGTTCTTTGGAGGTATAACTACAATCTCGCCTGTTTCGCCCTGCTTTACCTCGTTGCCGTCTGAGTCAACAAGTCTTATGTCATACATTGGGCTTGGCTTTCCGATTGAACCCGTTTTGCCATGAGTGCCGTTAAGATTTGCAATGAGCAATGTAGTTTCGCTCTGACCGTAACCTTCCATTGGGTGAAGTCCTGTCTGCTGATACACTGCCTCTGCCACAATCGGGTTGAGTGCCTCGCCTGCTGTTGTGAGATATTCAAGCGAGCTTAAATCGTACATTTGCATACCTTTTTTGACAAAATATCTGTATGCGGTAGGCGGTGCGCAGAATGAAGTAACCTTGAATTTTTCAATAACCTTGAGGATTTTTGACGGTGAGAACTTTTCAAAATCAAAAGCCATAACCGCACAACCGCAAAGCCACTGACCGTAAATTTTACCGTATGAAGCCTTTGCCCAGCCTGTTTCGGCGATTGAAAAATGAAGTCCGCCCTCTTTAACATTTTGCCAATACTTTGCTGAAATTATATGGCACAAGGAATAAATGTGGTTATGCACCACTGCCTTTGGATAGCCTGTTGTGCCTGAAGTAAAGTAAATGAGCATAGGCTCGGTTGCCTTGGTTTCTACTCGTTCAAGCTCGGCGCCTGCGCTTTCGATTTCTTTTGTAATATTTACAGTGCCGTCAAAATCTTTTCTTGCCACAAACACTGTTTTTAATGAATTTCCCTTATTCTTTGCCTGCAAAATATTCTCTACGGTGTCGCTGTCGGGTGTGCATACCGCCATTTTAATATTTGCAACATTTACTCTGTAACTTATGTCCTCGGCGGTAAGCATATTTGTGGCAGGAATCGCAACCACGCCCAGCTTATGGAGCGCTGTAACTATGTACCAATACTCATAGTTGCGCTTGAGCATAAGCAATACTCTGTCACCTTTTTTTATGCCGTATTTCAAGAAAACATTTGCCGCCTTGTTGCTTAGTCTGCTTAAATCCGCAAATGTAAAAATTCTTTCCTCACCCTCGGGATTTGTCCACACAAGAGCAATATCGTTTGGTGCTTTTTCTGCCATTTGGTCGAGCACATCGTATCCGAAATTATAGTTATCTTCAAATTTTAACTTAAAGCTCTTTAATGTATTATCGTTGTCAAATTCTTCGGTGCAAAATTGCTTATACAACTGCATATTATCTCGCCTTTCAGAATAAACCTAAAATTATTACAGATAAAATAATATCAAAAATAGACTGATTAGTCAATAAATAGCATTATTCTTATTTTATTAATAAATCAAACAGTTATGCAAAAGCTGCATAACAATGTAAAATAATCAGCACTTCGTAAATATTACCGCTATTGCAAAAATACAGTATTTTTGGTATATTTAGAGTATATAAAAGTATAAATAAAAATTTAACAGGGCGTGATAATATGAAAAAATTTACTCTTGCGGAAATAGCTGCTGCCTGCGGCGGTAAATATGTGGGTGACGAAAATTTAAAGCAAACCGCAATTTCATCAGTTGAGCGTGACAGCAGATGCATTAAAGAAAATTCACTTTTCCTTGCCATTAAAGGCGAGCGAGCAGACGGACACGATTTTATTGAAAAATGCTATGCTGACGGCGCTGTATGTGCTATCTGCGAAAACGCACCGAAAAATCCTACAAAGCCGTACATACTCGTTGACTCTACCCTTGAGGCGGTTAAAAAAATAGGTATGGCATACCGCAAAAAGTTTGACATTCCGATAGTCGGCGTGTCGGGCAGCGTGGGCAAAACCTCTACAAAGGAAATGCTTTATGCTGTGCTTTCTCAGAAATTTAAAACCCACAAAACGCAGGGCAACCTAAACAATGAGCTTGGTGTGCCTCTTACACTTCTTGCAATGCCGGAAGATACCGAGGCGGCTGTAATTGAAATGGGAATTTCAGATTTTGGCGAAATGAGCCGACTTGCGCAAATGGTTCAGCCAACCATCTGCGTGATTACAATAATCGGCTGTTGCCATCTTGAAAATCTTGGCGACCGCAACGGTGTATTAAAAGCAAAAACAGAAATGTTTAAATTTGCAAGCGAGGGTGCGGAGTTTGTGCTCAACGGTGACGATGACAAGCTCTCAACCGTAACAGAAGTAAACGGCAAAAAGCCGATTTTCTTTGGACTTGACAGCAAAAACGAATACTATGCCGAGAATATTCAAAACAATGCAGACGGCGGTGTGCTTGCCGACCTTTGCTTTGGCAACACAAAGCTTTCTGTAAAAATTCCTGCTATCGGCAGTTATATGGTATCAAATGCGCTTGCCGCCGTTGCAGTAGGCAAACTTTGCGGACTTAGCAATGACGAGCTGATAAAGGGTGTGGAATCCTACAAAACAGTAGGCAGCAGAGCAAATGTTATTAATACTAAAGATTACAAAATCATAGATGACTGCTACAACGCAAACCCGACCTCGGTTATGGCAAGCATAGATACACTTGTGAACTTTAAGGGCAGAACGGTTGCGATTCTCGGCGATATGAAAGAACTCGGCACAAACGAGCTTGAAATGCACCGCACAACAGGAGAGTACGCAAATGAAAGAGGCGTGGGCCTTGTGATGTCATTAGGGCCGCTCGCAAAATCACTTGCCGAGGGCAGTGGCGGAAAATGGTATGCAGATATTGACTCTCTCTTCCCCGAAATTAAAGATCTGCTTAAAAAGGGCGATACAATTTTAGTAAAAGCCTCACATTCAATGCAGTTTGAAAGAATAGTTGCGTTTTTGAGAGGAGAATGAGCTGCTCTGTTTCACTTATTGTGGTTATCTTTTCAGGTTCTGTTTTAAATGTTGGGGTAACATTGTAAATAATGATTTAGCCGATTTTTGATCGGGCAACAAAGTAATGCAAAAATAAAGCTCTCCGTCCCAAAGTTAAAAGTTTGGTCAACCTTTTCAAAGGTTGTGGGTGTGGGCAACGCCCACATATGCTTTATGCTATCGCAAATTTTAATAGCCAAACGGCTTACCGTTTGGCGGTTTGAAATAACGGCGAATGCCATTAAATTGCGATAGCAAAAAAGAAAGATATTCTTAAAATTAAAGCCGTCAACGCATAGCGATGACGGCTTATCTGCTGATTATTTCTTTTTGGTTCTACGATAAATGTTTGGGCAATGATGTTATCCTAAAAATTTCAACAAGCTAAAAAGCCTTCTACTTTGAGGGGAAGTTGGCATTTTCTATGGAAAATGACGGATGAGGTGTCGCCGTTTACGGCGTTTTTCTTAATCTAATCTTTTATATAAGAGAACTCTTAACGAGTTCTACACCTCATCAGTCACTTGCGTGACAGCTTTTTTCTGCGAAAACGGCTAACCCTTTGTCGCTATGCGACATTTCCCTTTACAAGGGAATACCTCAAGGTGAAGCCTTGATAACTCTGTTCTTAGCCCCAACTATTGACAAAGAATCCAGAAACTTTAAGCGTTTCCGCAATCGTATTTTGCATATATTTGCCTATCAATCGCAAAAACAAGCGACAGTTTAATTTTCTGCCACTTGTTAAATATCTCTATTTCATTTTTCGGATTACCCCAACTATTGACATAGAGCCAGTATTTGTGATGTTGCCCAAACCCGTAACCCTTTAAAAATGGTTGACCTAAATTTTATATTTATACTACAAAACATAGCACTAAACCACATAAAAATCCCCCCCGTAGAAAACTACGGGGGGAGAGAAGTAACGAAATAATTTATCTATTAAACTGTCTCGCTGTTGTTGCCATAGTAAGCATTGAGGTACATCTGCTTGATTTCCTTGAAGAGTGGGTATCTTGGGTTAGCGCCTGTGCACTGATCGTCGAATGCCTGCTCTGTCATATCGTCAAGTCTTGCAAGGAAGTCAGCCTCATCAATGCCGTACTCCTTGATTGAGTTCTTAATGCCAACTCTAGCCTTAAGGTCATTGATAGCCTTAATAAGGTTCTCAACGCTCTCTGCATCGTCCTTACCGCCAAGACCAAGGAATCTTGCAACTTCTGCATAACGAGCCTGTGTCTTTGGATGATCGTACTGTGGGAATGTACCCATCTTAGCAGGAGTATCAACAGAGTTGAAACGGATAACCTGCTCAAGCATAAGAGCATTTGCAATACCGTGTGGAATGTGGTGGAATGCACCGAGCTTATGAGCCATTGAGTGACATACGCCGAGGAATGCGTTAGCAAATGCCATACCTGCCATTGTAGCACCGTGAGCAACCTTCTCACGAGCAACAGGCTCATTCATACCGTTGTCATAGCAAGCCGGGAGATACTTGAAGATAACTTCAAGAGCTCTAAGTGCAAGACCGTCTGTAAAGTCAGTAGCCATCATTGATGCATAAGCCTCAAGTGCGTGGCTGACAGCATCGATACCTGATGCAGCTGTAAGACCCTTAGGACCGCTCATCATATTGTTAGCATCTACGATAGCCATATTTGGCATAAGCTCGTAGTCAGCGAGTGGGTACTTAACGCCTGTTTCCTGATCTGTGATAACTGCGAATGGTGTTACCTCAGAACCTGTACCTGAAGATGTTGGAACAGCGATGAAGTAAGCCTTTTCACCCATCTTAGGGAATGTGTAAACTCTCTTACGGATATCGCAGAAACGCATAGCCATATCCTGGAAGTCTGCTTCCGGATGCTCATAGAGAACCCACATAATCTTACCGGCATCCATTGCTGAACCGCCGCCGAGTGCGATGATTACATCAGGCTCAAACTTACGCATAGCCTCTGCACCCTTCTGAGCTGAGAGAAGTGATGGATCCGGCTCAACATCAGCAAATGTTGTGTAAACAATGCCCATTTCATCGAGCTTGTCTGTGATTGGCTTTGTATAACCATTCTTGTAAAGGAATGAGTCAGTTACGATAAATGCTCTCTTCTTGCCCATAACATCCTTGAGTTCCTGAAGAGCAACAGGCATACAGCCTCTCTTAATATAAACCTTCTGTGGTGCTCTGAACCAAAGCATATTTTCTCTCCTCTCGGCTACTGTCTTAATGTTGATAAGGTGCTTAATACCTACATTCTCTGATACTGAGTTACCGCCCCATGAGCCGCAGCCAAGTGTAAGAGATGGTCTGAGCTTGAAGTTGTAGAGGTCACCGATACCACCCTGTGATGATGGTGTGTTTACGAGAATACGGCAAGTCTTCATTCTTGCAGCGAACTCGTCAATCTTAGCTGTGTCATTTACAGCGTCTACATAAAGTGAAGATGTATGACCGTAACCGCCGTCAGCTACAAGCTGCTCAGCCTTAGCAAGTGCATCTTCAAAATCTTCTGCCTTATACATAGCAAGAACAGGAGAGAGCTTCTCGTGAGCGAATTCCTCGCTGATATCAACGCTTTCAACCTCACCGATAAGAATCTTTGTTTCCTCAGGAACTGTTACGCCTGCAAGAGCAGCGATTGTAACAGGCTTCTGACCAACGATCTTAGCGTTAAGTGCGCCGTTGATGATGATTGTCTTTCTAACCTTCTCTGTTTCTTCATCGTTAAGGAAGTAGCAGCCACGAGCCTTAAATTCCTTCTTAACCTTTGAGTAGATCTTCTTTTCAACGATTACTGACTGCTCAGAAGCACAAATCATACCGTTATCGAAAGTCTTAGAATGAATGATTGAGTTTACAGCAAGAAGAATGTCTGCTGATTCATCAATGATAGCAGGAGTGTTACCTGCACCAACGCCGAGAGCCGGCTTACCTGAAGAATAAGCAGCCTTAACCATGCCGGGGCCACCTGTTGCGAGGATGCAATCAGCTTCCTGCATAAGCATATTTGTAAGCTCAAGGCTTGGAATGTCGATCCAGCTGATGATTCCTTCCGGAGCACCTGCTGCAACAGCAGCCTCAAGAACAACCTTAGCAGCCTCGATTGTGCTCTTCTTAGCACGTGGGTGTGGGCTGATGATGATACCGTTTCTTGTCTTTAAGCAGATAAGTGTCTTAAAGATAGCTGTTGATGTTGGGTTTGTTGTTGGGATAACGGCAGCAATTACACCGATTGGCTCTGCAATCTTCTTGATGCCGAATGACTTGTCTTCTTCAATAACGCCACAAGTCTGAACATTTTTATAAGCATTGTAAATGTACTCAGAAGCGAAGTGGTTCTTGATAACCTTATCTTCAGCTACGCCCATGCCTGTTTCTTCAACAGCCATTTTAGCGAGTGGGATTCTCATCTTGTTAGCTGCGGATGCTGCTGCAAGGAAAATCTTATCAACCTGTTCCTGTGTGTAGGTTGCGAAAATCTTCTGAGCTTCTTTAACCTTTGCTAAAGCTGCCTCAAAAGTCTCTGCGTTTTCTACGATCGGATACTCTTTTGTGCTCATTAAATCTACCTCTTATCTTGCATTTTGTATTTTATTCAGCATAAAGCTGAAAATGGATGACTTATTATTCTTCAACAGCCTTGAAAGTAAGGTTGTTGGTTTTTCCGTAGGATTTAACATAATTCTCAGAATATGAACCCTTTGGAGCATTTATAGTAACTGCGTTTTTGTTTTCACATACGCTGTACTCAGACATTTTAGTTACATTTGCCGGAATTTTGATTTCTGTAAGGTCAGGGCACTGATAGAAAACATATTCTCTGATTTCTTCAAGGCTGCCTGATTCAATAGTTACAGATTTAACTCCCGATCCCTGGAAGGTGTAAAGACCGAGGTCTGTTACAGAACCCGGAACTGTTACCTGCTCAAGAGAAGTACAGAGAAAAAATACATTATTGCCTAATGTTTTAAGATTTTTGGAAAGTGTAACCGTCTTAAGATTTGCACATGACTGGAAAGCATGACCCTCAATCTCAGTTACCGAATCAGGAATAGTTACGCTTTCGATTTCCTTATCGCTGAATGCGTTAGGACCGATAGAAGTTACCTTGTAGTTGTTGTAGCTGTCCGGAATTACAATATTTTTTTCATTACCTGTGTATTCCGTAGCCGTAATCTCCTTGCTGTTTACAATGTAATAACCAAAGCCGTTATTACTAAGGCCATTCTCTCATACTTCAATGGTATAACCGGGTTCGTTCTTATTTGAACAACCGCAGCCGGCTAAGCCGAATACCATTGTTGCACACATTGCTCCTGCAATAAGTGCGCATAATATTTTTTTCATAATTTGAAGGATCCTTTCAAAACTTAGTACCAGTACTGAGTTATCTAACTCTCAGTAATAACATTTTAACATCTTTGTTAAATAATTGTCAATGTTTTTTTCGCTTTTTTTTTGTAAAAAGTAACTTTTATCGCATTACATAATAAATCGGTAGTGAGGTAATGTTATTATGACACAATCGACAAAATAGCAAGTAATTCTTGCCTGAAAAGCCTATTTAAAACACTTTGCTTTAGTGTGTTTTCAGCGTAATAATCATTAAAATTCTAATATGAAATTATCCGATTTCTCTATGAAAAAAGATAATAAACACCGTATCCAATAAATACATAAATGTATTCCAATTTGACAAAAAAATGTCAATGTATACAAAACAGTAAAAACTGTTATATTATTAAATTTTTTGTCTTGAAATTTAAAGCAAAAGTGCTAAAATATATGGTGGAAAAATTTTATATTTCCTATATAAATATGTATAGGGAGAAGGGGCGCATCTATGGATTTAATGCTTATTTTAAAAAACCTTGCCATAATCCTCGTTGCAGCTAAGCTTTGTGGACTTCTTGCCCGTAAGCTAAAAGCACCGCAGGTAGTTGGCGAAATCATTGCCGGTCTTATCATCGGACCTTCACTGCTAAACCTTGTAGTTAAGGACGATTTTATTTCAGGCATGGCAGAAATCGGTGTTATTTTACTTATGTTCTCAGCCGGTTTGGGAACCGACCTCAAGGAACTTGTCAAAACAGGACCTGTTGCATTGCTGATTGCACTATCCGGTGTAGCTGTTCCTCTTGTAGGCGGTATGCTTGTTTATATGGGATTTGGTTTCGGTACTCCAAGCACTCAGCTTTACGAAGGCATATTTATGGGTACGGTACTTGCCGCAACATCTGTAAGTATTACAGTACAGGCACTCAAGGAAATGGGACATCTTAAAGGAAAGGTCGGCACAACGATACTTTCCGCAGCGATACTTGACGATATTATAGGTATTATTCTTCTTACCGTTGTTATCGGATTTAAGAGTCCTGATGTTTCACCTGTTGATGTTTGCATCAAGACAATTTTGTTCTTTGTACTTGCAATCGTTCTTGGCTTTGCACTTTACTTCCTCTTTAAATGGATCAGCAAGCATTGGCCTCATTCAAGACGAATCCCGATTTTCGGACTTGTTCTTTGCTTTGCGGCAGCTTATTGCTCAGAGGAATTTTTTGGTATTGCCGATATTACAGGTGCATATGTAGCAGGTATTATTCTTTGCAATATTAACGATGCAGGTTATATTGAAAGAAAAATGGATATCAGCTCATATATGATTTTCGGACCTATCTTCTTTGCAAGCATTGGTTTGCAGACAAGTTTTGATAACTTTAATATGCACCCTTGCCGCCTTAACAAGATTTTTTATCATAAAGAAATCATTTCTTGCTATCCTGGCCCTCACAGCATTATTGCCAGCTTTAATATGCTGTACATCAAAAAA
>OGHC01001191.1_pt1 | contig 12387 bp, 12 predicted proteins | sample 1571381 | NCBI WGS metagenome assembly OGHC01 (sample SAMEA2581945, study PRJEB24529) | metagenome | biome: Human gut stool | place: China | collected 2011 | reverse complement strand
CGCCAAGGTCTCGTGCAAGCACGGACTTTGGCTCGTTACACGCGTAAATAAAAACCATCATCCACATAAATTAATTATGCAGATGATGATTTATTAATTACTTATTCATATACACGATATGTATTAATCTCTGAGAACGAACTGGTTTACAATCTCATTCATAGCTTCAGCCTGTGCGGATAACTCTTCACTTGTAGCTGAACATTCCTGAGATGCTGCTGAGTTAGACTGTACAACCTCTGAAATCTGGTCATCCCCCTTTTCAGCTTTCCTCATAACTTCAATCTGTGCATTTGAGTTCTCGCTTAATTCTTTAGAAACAGTTGCAATCTCATTAATTCCCTTAACAACATTTTCCATTGATTCTGTAGCCTTTAATGCCACTTCGTTACCATCGCTTACTTCTCTTAAAGCACCTTCAATAAGACTTCTTGTATCAACTGCTGACTGTGCACTCTGGTCTGCAAGAGTTCTAATCTGCTCAGCAACAACTGCAAAGCCCTTACCTGCCTCACCTGCTCTTGCAGCTTCAATAGCGGCATTAAGAGAAAGGAGATTTGTCTGGCTTGCAATGCTCTCAATATCAGAAATGATATTCTCAATCTTCTTAGATGTATCACTGATACGCTCCATAGCTTCCATAAGAGCCTTCATATCTTCTCTGCTTGAATCAGCATCTGAAGCATATACTTCAGCTTTCTTACTTGTTTCCATAAGGTTGTTTACTGTCCCGCCAACCTGTTCTGTAATTGTAGTGATTGTAGCCTGCAGTTCTTCGACTGCACCTGCCTGCTCTGTAGCACCTTCTGCAAGATCCTGAGCTGACTGTGCAAGATTTTCAGAACCTGCTGTAACCTGTCCTGCTGATTCTTCAACGCTCTTCAATGTAGCATTCATCTTTCTGTTCATATTACGGACTGACTGAAGAAGTTCAACAAACTTACCAACGTACTTGTCTTCAATCTCTGTATTAACTGTAAAATCACCATTAGCCATAGATGCCATAATTTTATTAATATCATTGATTATAAGGCTGAGATTTTCAGCCATCTGTCTTGCTTCATCATTCATAAAAGCAATCTCATCTTCTGCCTGATGTTCAGGAAATTCGCTGTCAAGATCGCCTTCAGCAAATGTTTTAAGTCTGTCAGCAAGTGCTGCAATAGGTTTCTCAATACTTTCAGCAATTCTCTTTCCAATCTTAGCAGAAGCAATAACACTGGCTGCCAAAATGCCAATAATAAATATTGTAAGAACAATTCTTAAAACATCAAGTATGTTTATAAGCTGTGTACCTTTAGATACATTGATATCCATAAGATTCTTGAATGCTGCATAAACTTCATCATACATAGGTGAAAGTTCATCATATTCTGCTTTATGTGCCTTTGCTGATGCTCCTACATCAGTTGTCGAACCTGCTGACATGATACTGTCTGACTTTGTCCAATAACCTTCAAGGGCTTTACCTATAGCAGCATATGATTCTTTGCCTGCTTTTGTTACCATATACTGCTCAATATTAGCATAATATGCCTGGAATGATTCTTTTCTTGCTTCGTAATCTTTCTTTTCTTCTGCAATCTGTGAAGTTTCATTATAGCCTATAACAGCCCTGAGTGAACTTCTTGCTTCTGAAAATACTGTCATTGCTTTTCCAATCTCGCCCTGTGAAAAGCCATAATTAGCCATTGCATGATTATAACTTGTGCTCATGGCAAATAATGCAATATCGCTTATAACAAGACCAATGCAACATACAATCGAAATAACAAGAAAACCTTTGTTAAGTCTCTTTCTAATAGGATCTTTTACATTCATAGTCTTCCTTTTACCAGCATTTTATATTATGTTACGAAAAATGCGGTATCTCTCCTTATTCTAATATTAAATTTACACATAAGTGTCGTGCAATGCCGTAACTTACATTAAAATCTATACACACGAATTCATTCAACATTATTATAACAGTGCATTATTTTCATTGCAAGTATATTATCATTTATAATATCTATAATTCAATAAAAATATCTATAGTTTAAAATTATCATGCATGTAAAATCATGCTTTATGAATTTACCAGATATTTCATAGCACATAAATATCCCGGCGGAGCCAATTCTGAAACCACCGGGATTAATAAATAATCTATAATACCATTCAAATATATTAATTAAGCAAGCTGTGCTGCAACTTCTGCTGCGAAGTCTTCATTCTTCTTTTCAAGTCCTTCACCAACTTCAAAACGAACAAATTTCTTGATTGTGAAAGATGAACCAGCTGCTTTGCCAACTTCTGCGATATACTTAGCAACTGACTGCTTACCGTCTTCAGCTTTAACATAAACCTGATCCATAAGACAAATTTCTTTAAGCTGCTTAGAAACACGACCTTCTACTAATCCGTTGAAAATCTTATCAGCTACGATATTAGCCTTATCAGCTAAAGCAAGTTCTGCTAACTGAGCTGCAGCTTCCTTTGTAAGGAAATTGAATAAATACTGCATGTTGCTCTTATGTTCTTCATAAGTTGCGATATCAGCATCACTCCAGATTTTTTCTGAAATAGCTTTTTCAATTAACTTGTTTAAGATTGGCTTTGGAAGAGTTGCAGGATCATTTAATGCACTATCAACAATAATCTCTCTTAACTTAGCGAGTTCATCTGCTGACATATCATTTCTGCTGATATATTCCGGATTCATAGCTGCAATCTGCATTGCGATATTTGTAAGAGCTTCTTTAACAGCATCACCTGAAGCACCTTCTGCTGCAACAAGAACACCGATTCTTCCGCCGCCGTGAATATAAGAAGCTACGCAGTCACCTGTAAGCTTTTCAAATCTTCTGATAGAAAGTTTCTCACCGATTGTAAGAGTCTTCTCTTCAAGTTCTGACTTCATATCGAGAATACTGCATACATCTTCACCATCTCCAGCTTTTTCAACTGATGACTTGAGTGCCTTGTCTGCAACTGCCTGAACAAATTCCTGGAAAGTAGCATTCTTAGCTACGAAATCTGTCTCTGAATTAACTTCTACAACAACTGCTGTATTACCTTCAGATGCAACTCTTGTAATACCTTCTGCTGCGATTCTTCCTGCTTTCTTTTCAACCTTAGCTGCTCCGCTCTTTCTAAGAACATCAACAGCTGCTTCCATATCGCCATCTGTCTCTGTAAGAGCTTTCTTACATTCCATCATGCCTGCACCAGTAGACTCTCTAAGTTCTTTAACCATTGCTGCTGTAATTGCTGCCATTATTATTTTCCTCCAATTAATTATTATTAATTTTAAAAAATGCTTCAACCTGATATGTCAGGCTGAAGCATACATAAACTTAAGTCAATACTTAAATATTAAGCTTCCTCAGCTACTTCTTCCTCTACAGCTGGAGCTGCTTCTTCACCCTGATTTGCTTCGATAACTGCATCAGCCATCTTAGAAACGATAAGCTTAACGGCTCTGATAGCATCATCATTACCAGGAATTACATAATCAAGCTCGTCTGGGTCACAGTTTGTATCTGCAATACCGATTAATTCGATACCAAGTGCGTGTGCTTCCTGAACACAGATTCTTTCCTTCTTAGGATCTACGATGAAGATAGCATCTGGAAGTCTCTTCATTTCCTTGATACCGCCAAGGTTCTTCTGAAGTTTTTCAAGTTCTTTCTTTAAGTTGATAACTTCTTTCTTAGGAAGAACATCAAATGTTCCATCTTCTTCCATAGCTTCGATTTCTTTAAGTCTGTTGATTCTGCTCTGGATTGTCTTGAAGTTTGTAAGCATACCACCAAGCCATCTCTCATTTACATAGAACATTCCACAACGCTCTGCTTCTGATGCGATAGCATCCTGAGCCTGCTTCTTTGTACCTACGAAAAGAATTGTACCACCGTTAGCTGCGATATCAGCAACTGCCTTGTAAGCTTCATCAACTTTACCAACTGACTTCTGTAAGTCAATAATATGGATACCATTTCTCTCTGTGTAGATGTACTCAGCCATCTTAGGGTTCCATCTTCTTGTCTGATGTCCGAAATGAACACCTGCTTCAAGTAACTGTTTCATAGAAATTACGCTCATTTTAATACCTCCATTGGTTAAATAATCTTTTGCAGACTTCAACTCTTGCAGCCACCGTAAGCGTTATCCGGCACCAGCTGCAAAATCCACCTGCATGTTTTTTCACACGAAGATGATTATATCAATACTTTTATAATAAATCAAGCAATATTTTTTGATTTTTTATATTTTTTTATCGTATCAGCTCTTTGTTATAATTTTTGCTATATTTTCGTAGCTGTCGCCGATATTTATCTGATATAAACCATCACGTATTATTGCATCATACCCACTGTTTTGCAGATAAAATGCAAAGGAGTTCTCATCATCAATAACTCCCGCTTTATATAAAAGTTCAGCTGCTGCTGTACCATATATAACATTTTCAAATTTTACAGTAACTGTATTACCCTCTTTTGAATACAATGTTTCAATCTGTGTTGTACCTTGTGACGCACTCTCTTTTGTACTGTCTTTGGCACTCTCCGTCTTTGCATGTTCCGTCTTCTTTTCATCTTTTTTGTCAGAATTGTTCTCATCTGCCTGGGTTGTATATGCAATCACCGAGCCAGATGTTTCTTTATTATCTGAAACATGATTATTACCGTTATTATTATTCACAAACAAATTGGAAATCATTAGAATAATTGTCGTTAATATAAAACCAATTCCAAGGCCTCTTAAATGATATTTAAGTTTCATGTAATTCTCCGTAACTGTTAATTTTATCCCAGTGAATTTTTATATAAATCCACAACAAGCTTCACTTCTCCAACACCAAGCCCAAGCTGTTTCGCTATTGTCCTGTTATCAAGACCTTCTTTGTAAAATTTTAATATTTTCTGGTTCTTGCTGTTTGCATTTTCAATATCAAGATCCGCTTTATCAGCAGATTTATTTTTTGTTTCTGCCTGTTTTTTCAATTCATCATTCTGGCTTAATATCTTAACTTCCGGTGACTGCTTTTCTTCTTTTTTCACTTCTTCGGTATAAGCATATTCCGCAGTATTGTTTTCTATGGCTGCCGCACTTTCTGAAACCGCTTTATCGACCTCTTTTTTGACATTATTTACATCTTTAACAGTATTTTTTACTTCTTTCGCCTTTTCATTCAGCATATCATATAAAAAAACTGTCTCATTATGATTTTTATTAATCTCATTCATAACGGTATCAGCATACTCATTAAGTTCAAGAATTTTAGTATTTGAAATTTTATCAAGCTGGGCTTCCGTTTTTTCTGAAATATCACCAAGCTGTTCATTGATAATATCATTTATACGTTCTCTTACTTTATCCTGCTCTGCCTGTGTAAGTTCCTGTACGGGCTGTCTGTTTACAGAACTTTCTTCTTTTGATTCTTTCTTTTTTTCATCAGGTATCATAAAGCTGGCAATAAGACATAAAATGCCTGCCACAAGCAATATAATTTCTACTGTCGTCATAATACTTTCTGCCTTTACAAATTCTAAACTTTTATATCAAAAAATACATCTTCATCCTGTTTTACAGTAACATTGCCTTCCTTAAAAGAACGCTTTGAATATGGGCCGCTTCCACTTCGCTCATATTCATTGCTGCTCTTTTCTTTAGCATCAAACTTATGACCTTTATTTTCAACATCATCTTTTTTAGTTACCTGCTCAGATTTGTTTTCGACCTTCTTGTCAACATTGGACACAATATTCATCTGTTCTGTCGCTGGTCTCATATTTTCACTCTGCTTTATATGTGAAACTTCATTCATCTGAGGCACCATCATAATATCAATAGGTCTTACACTCATAAGCACTCCAATCTACAATGACTGCCATTTAATATCCGCTTTATCTTTTACGAACTGACAAAATGTACGTTTTTCTTTGATAAAATAATTCTGTTCGCCAAATATAAGTTTTACACCAATATATATATTTCCATTGACTCTGACTCTTGCATTTACATCTTCACCAAGCTGTTGTCTTAACTGCTCAAGTTCATTTTTCTGCTCAGTCAGATCTTTTTCTATCATGACAAGATTACGCATTGTCTTTTGCTGAAGTTCTACCTTATCAGGTGTAAGTTTTCCTTCGATTTCCTGTTTTTTTCTCAATGCAGTCATAATCTGGTTAAGCTGTATCTTTGAATCACCGAGTTTCTGCAGGCTTGTCTTTAGCTCATCAACTCTCTTCTTTGCAGCCGGGTCAACGCCTACACCTACAACGGTTGCTGTTCCCATCTCATTTCCTATATTTTTTGCTTCAACCAGGCATATCGAACGGACTTCGCCGCCTACAATAAGACCATTTCTTCCAGATGCTTTGATTGTTCCTTTCGCACGTACTTTACTATGCAAAATGGAATCTGCTTCGATATTTCCACCGGCTTCTACGCTGCTCGCACTCTCAATAAACTTAGAAACTATATTTCCACCGGCTTTAATGACCGCTTTATTCATTCCCTGAACACCACGGTTAAATGTAATATCACCATCAGCAATAATTGTAGCACCTTCTACAATACCACTTACTGAAATATCACCAGCAGCTTTTACTGAAAATCCTGCAAGTACATTTCCCTTTATCATAACACTTCCGTTATAATTAATATCTCCTGTAGATGCATCAACATCTACAAGTTCAAGAACATTAGATACAAAAACCTTATCATTCTCAAGTGTTACATGACCGTCAACTTTTGAAATTAATTTAAGCTTATCTTCAGATACCTCCATATTTTTGCCATATCTGAATACTGCTCTTTTTACTTTTCTTGGATAAACGGGTCTTCCAAGAATATCGGTTCCGTTGTCACCTCTGTCTTCCGGATGGAGTATTGCTACAACATCACCGCTTTTTATATGATTAACATTTTCAAGTGTATGAAAATCTACTGTTCCATCTTCATTCATCTTTGGCGTTGGTTTTAAGCTTGTATTAAATGTATACTCAATATAACCATCGCTTCCTTCTCTTGCTTTAGTTCCTTTTGCAAGAACATATGTCTCAAAATATCTCTTTTCAAGAAGAAAAAGTCTTATCGCTTCTTCTGAAATCCCACTTATTACTCCGATATTTTTTAAATCTTTTTGTATTTCTTCATAAGTAAGTTCTACCGCACCTTTAAACGGCGGATAGAAAACTGCCTCAAGTGTCATTGTATCATGGCTTATTCTGTAATCGCCAAACTCAGATACCGGATATGGTGTCTCATCAGACACTTTTACTGTAACTTCCTGCGTTGCACCTTTTTTTACTGTATCACCAATCAGTGTAATATCACATCCGTATATATTTTTCTTTTCTATGTAATATAAAACTTCTCCGGCATCCAATGCAGGTTCTCCCTGTTGCGGAGGATAAACTGTAAGATACAGGCCATCCTGTCTTGTATCAAATTCAAAATACCCCTTTGTACATTTCTCCATAAATTTGTCTCCCCATTAGCCTCAAGCTAAAATTTCCATATAATCCCCTAATTTTTTACGCATTTTATTAAGTGCCTTTGTATGTAACTGAGAAACCCTTGATTCAGATACATTAAGGACAAGACTGATTTCTTTTAAAGTCAGATCTTCATAATAATAAAGCGTAACTACATTTTTTTCTTTTTCTGTCAGCAGGTCAAGTGCCTCAACAAGCATCTTTTTCAATTCTTCTTTTTCGACTACATCTTCAGGTGTCTCAAATCTTGTATTGTTAACTGCCTGTATGCCTGACTCACTGCCCTCTTCCGTATACTCATCAAGGGAAATAAGATTTGACATTTTAGTCTGTCCCTGCCAGTTATTAAGTTCTTCTATTGAAATCCCAAGTTCTGCTGCAAGTTCTTCATCTGTTGAAGTTCTCCCTGTTTTCGCTTCTATAGCAGCCATCGCAGCATTAATTTTTTTCTGTTTCTGACGCAGCGAACGTGGAATCCAATCCATTTTTCTTATCTGGTCTAATATCGCACCTCTGATTCTGAGACTGGCATATGTTTCAAACTTTACATTTTTGCCATAATCATATTTATCAATAGCATCAATAAGTCCAAATATACCATATCCAACCAGATCATCGTATTCAACATTATATCCAAGATACATACTGAGTCGCCCTGCAACGAGCTTAACAAGCTGTGCATACTCTAAAATCAGTTCATCTCTTAATTCTGTATCATGCGTCTTTGAATACTGTTGCCAAAGCTTGTCTCTGCCTGCTTCATCCATTAATGCCGCCCCCGCAATTCATCATTCTTTATTTTTGCTCATTTTTTTCTGACTGGTTATCAGCTTTTTCATTACTGTCTTCACTTGGTGAATCATCCTGTGAATACTCTGTATCCTGAGATTCTTTATCTTTTTCCTTATCGTCACTAAATGCTTTGTTAAGTATTACTCTTATAATAATTCCCAAAATATAAAACCCTGCCATCACTAAAACAAGTATCCATAAAAATGATTTAAGAGAATACTTATTAACTATCATCACTACACTCGTCACAAATCCGGCAAGCAGAGTTATTATTGCCGGAACATTACGAAATTTTTTCATAAGCAGATACCCCTGAGCCTTAAATTGTCTTGACTGGCTTTCCTACAGATTTTATAACATAATCTCCTGTTTCCGAATAAAATTCAACTGTACGGCCATAATTAAGTCCACAGTCTTCTGCCAGCAATCTTATGTTATATTCTTTTAATTTCTTTTTTGCTGCTTCTGCATTACGTTCACCGACTCGCAACGAATCATTTGTAGTCGTCATGGCAAACATCTGGGCACCTCCGGCAATCTTTGCTACAAGTCTGTTTTTATTTGCCCCAAGTGCAGCCATTTGGCGTATAAGTTCATCAATTCCTGTATCTGCAAATTTAGCAAGATTAGAATTATTTCTTATCTGTGTACTGTCCGGCAGCATGCAATGCAATAATCCGCTGATTTTAGTTACAGGATCATATAAAGCCACTCCAACGCATGAACCTAATCCAAGCGTTGTCAATGCATCGGGGCATTTGCAAACTTTCAAGTCGGCCATTCCGACTTTAATCATATTTCCCATTTTACTCTTTCCAATCATTTAAACAACTTATCAACCATATTACATTCCAAGCGAAGTCAGAATTTTATCATATGATTCCAATTCCGGTATAAGTAGAAAATAACCTGTAACAAAATCATCTTCGCCAAACTCTGACTGAATCATCAGCAGCTTATCACCATATTTACCAAATTCAATGGCTGGAACACTAAGCAGTGCACCAAGCATGTCAATAGAGAGTGCCGGAACAGATGATACCATCTTCATTCCGGTAAGTCCTGACAATGCTGATAAATATGAACCGGAAACTATATTTCCAATTTCATTTAAGGCAGACATTTCCATTTCAGAAAAATCTGCCATCCCATTTTCATCTTGATGAACATCCCGCATCATAAGTGAGTTTACAAGATGATGAGCCGACTTCATATCAAATAAAAACATCATCATTCCATCGATATCCCCCTGTATTTCAAGGAGAATACCTACAACTGTCTGTTCCTCAGAACCAATAAATGACGAAATATTGTCAAATGGGAGTAATGCAACATTAGGCACTGACATATCAACCTTAATATTAAGCATTGTAGCAAGTGCCGTTGTTGCATTTCCGGCTCCAATATTTCCAATTTCCTTTAAAACATCAAACTGTGAATCTTCCAGTTTTTCAAGATCAATCTTTGACATCAGGCACTCCCTTCTTAAATCATCAGCTTTCTTCTATTAATGCAACAATATCAAGAAGAGAAATAAGCTCGTCATTGCTCTTGCCTATCGCACTGATATATCCTGAACCTACAAGAGAACCTGAACGTGCAACAGTTTCGATATCTGTGCTTTCAAGTGTTACAACTTCTTTTACCTGGTCAACAATTACACCTATTGTTGCACCATCAACCTTGATAATGATAATTCTCGTCTTATCTGTATAATTATCATCTTCAAGACCAAGTTTGAGACGGATACTCATAACAGGAATAATCTCACCACGAAGGTTAATTACTCCTTTATAGTATGACTGTGCCTTTGGCACTCTTGTGATTCTCTGATTTCTTACAATATTATCAATATACTGGATATTAATGCCATATTGTTCATTGCCAATCTTTACAACTATATACTGAACAGCATCCATTGCTTCATCTGATGCTTTTTCCATTGTTTTTACTTCTTCCATAGATAGCCACCTAACCTTTCCGGATTTTTATCAGACAAGAGTATTTGCATCAATAATCAAAGCAACTGAACCATCACCTAAGATAGTTGCACCGCTTATCATCTTATTAATGTTGATATACTTGCCTAAAGATTTAATTACAATTTCCATCTGTCCAATGAGACTATCTACAACAAGCCCAGCCTGCTTATCTCCCTTGCTGACGATGACAACAGTAATATTTTCCTGTTCTTCCTGTTCTCCCGGTACATCAAGAAGCTCTCTGAGACGAATGAGCGGAATAACATTTCCACGAAGATGTATTACTTCTTTTGCATGTACATATTTTATCTCACTTACAGGAATATCTTCAATTGTCTGAATTGAGCCAAGAGAAATAGCATATTTTTCATCTCCGAGCTTAACCATAAGTGCCTGAATAATTGCAAGTGTCAATGGAAGTCTTATAATAAATGTACTTCCTTCACCATATACAGACTTAACTTCAACATCACCGCCAAGTGCTTCAATCTTTGATTTAACAACATCAAGTCCTACGCCTCGGCCTGATACATCAGTAACCTTATCGGAAGTTGAGAAACTTGGTCTGAAAAGCAGATCTATTATTTCTTTATCAGACATTATTGCAGCCTGTTCTTCTGTAATATTTCCTTTTTCTATAGCTTTACTCTTTACTTTTTCAATATCAATACCATTACCATCATCACGGACTTCAATAACAACATTGTTACCATCCTGGTAAGCATCCAAAAAGATGGAACCAACCTCCGGTTTACCAAGACGTACACGCTCTTCATTGCTCTCCAAACCATGGTCAGCCGAGTTACGAAGCAAATGCATAAGCGGGTCCCCGATTTCATCAATTACGGTACGGTCAAGTTCAGTCTCTTCACCAGTCATGTACAATTCCATTTTCTTATTTAATTTACGATTCAAATCACGAATCATACGTGGGAATCGATTAACAACACTCTCAATTGGCACCATGCGGACCTTCATAACGGATTCATGCAGGTTTGTTGTCACTCGCTCTAAGTACTCAATCTGTTCATGGAATGCCTGTGCATTTGCCATCTGTCCTGACGGAGAGGCAGCACCTGCCGACACAAGTCCATTCTTTGCAATAATCAGCTCGCTGACAAGATTCATCAGAACATCCAGTTTATCAATATCGACACGAACGGAACGACTGCCCACTTTCCCTTTGGAAGCCGATGCTTTCTTTGGCTTTTCTTTGACATCCGGTTTTGCTGTTTCTTTCTTTTCCTGTGCCGGTTTTACATCATTTGATGGACCTGCCGCAGGTGCATCCGGAATCTCAATATCATCGATGTAAACCTCTGCGATTTCCGATACATTCATAACAAGTTTTTTGATATTTTCTTTCGTATCACTTGATGCAAAAATCCAGCTGAAATCAAAATCAAATTCTTCATCCTCAATCTGCTCTGTCGAAGGTACGGATTTAATCAACTCACCTTTATTTTCAACAGATTTGAATACAAGGAAAGCTCTGGCAGATTTCAAAATACAAGTTTTTTGCAGATATACGGTAATTCCATACACGTTCTTTCCTTCTGCTCTTGCTGAATTGATTGCTGTCGCTTCATATTCGGAAATCGGAATCTGCTTAAATTTGCATTTTTCATCCGATGCACTTTCCTGTTTATTTTCTGCTTTCTCTTCCTTTGCGGGAGTTTCTTCTTTTTTTACCTCTTTTTGCGCCGGAGCAGCTGCACCGTCGCCACTCTGTTCCTCTAACAGAGCATTCAAATCATTAATAATATCTTCATTGTCTTCAGTTCCTTCATTTCCCTCAGAGGAAATAACAGCCAGATAAGACTCCAATGCATCCAGTCCTCGGAATAATACATCAATCAGTTTTTCATTCACTTTCATGTTTCCATTGCGGATTTCAGAAAATACATTTTCCAAATCATGGGTCAGACGCTGCATACGAACAAAGCCCATTGTGCCGGACATTCCTTTCAGCGTATGTGCCGCACGGAAAATCTCATTGATGACGTCTTTATTCTCCGGCTCTTTTTCCAGGATCATAATATTGTCATTGAGTGCTTGAATATGACCATTTGTTTCGTCGATAAAAATGTCGAGATATTGACTTACATCCATCTTTTAATCCCCCA
>OGHC01001190.1_pt1 | contig 12387 bp, 9 predicted proteins | sample 1571381 | NCBI WGS metagenome assembly OGHC01 (sample SAMEA2581945, study PRJEB24529) | metagenome | biome: Human gut stool | place: China | collected 2011 | reverse complement strand
GAATTATAAACCAGAACAACAGATGCCCACCAGCTTATGGCGAAAACCATAGGTCAGTGGGCATCGTGTTCTTTATAGGGGCTTAATCTTCCAGTCTGCCGTGGTCACATCCCAGTGATAGGTAATGCTCCATCCCTCCACCCAGCACAAGCTGTGCATACTCCAATGGCTTGTTCCACAGCAGCCAGTCCAGCTCGCCCTCGTCAAACTGCCCAAAATACGCCCTTAAAAGTTTACTTGACGCAATTCTCAAATCAATATATAATTGGGTCAGAAACCAATCATAGAAAAGGATGATTCCCAATGGCGCGCAGATACGACAGCAAAGAGGCAAAACGGCGGATCCTGACCGCCTGTGTCCGGCTTTTTCTGGAAAAAGGCTACACGAACACCAAGGTTGCAGAAATTTTAAAGGAAGCAGATGTTTCCGCCGGGTCGTTCCAGAATATTTTCCGCACCAAGGACGGTGTGCTGACCGAGCTGATCGGCATGATGTTCAGCAGGCAGTTCGGCGCGGTAAGGCCGCTGGCGGCAAACGCCCCCTCGCCGGTGTACCTCTACGCGGTGGAGACGGCTTTGCAGCTGGCGATGACCGAGCTGAGCGAGAATCTGCGGGATATCTATGTGGAAGCGTACACCTTCCCCGCCACGGCGGAGATCATCCACCGCAGCACCACGGCCGAGCTGCAGGCGGCGTTCAGCGCGTATCTGCCCGGGTGCGCCGAGTGCGATTTCTACGAGATGGAGCTGGGCACGGCTGGCATGATGCGCGGCTACATGGCACGGCGGTGCGACCCCTACTTTACGCTGGAGCGCAAAATACGGCGGTTCCTGAGCATGAGCCTGAGTGCGCTGCAGGTCCCCGCGCAGGAGCGCGAGCAGGTCATTGCTTTTGTGGCGGAGATCGATATGCTTGCCGAGGCGCGGAAGGTGGTAGATGCCGTGCTTGCATCGCTGTCCGTGCAGTTTGATCTGAAAGGATAACAAGGTTTGATGACAAGGAGGGAGTAACATGAAAAAATGGCTGATCCGGTGTTTGACGGTGCTGGCAATGGTGTGCCTGATACCGGGGATCGTGTTAAACGTTAAAGCGGAAGATTATTATATCTATACGTACTGCTTCGTCTGTACGAAACAAACAATCTGTGAGATCCTCGGATACATAAAAGCTGATTCAAACAATCATAGGGTCCATATAAAATGCACAATCTGCGGCAGGGAGAACGAAATCATTTATGGAAATCTTTCGAGGCATACCGGCGGCACCGAAACCCCCACCTGCACCACAGGCAAAACCTGTGCCTTATGCGGCGCGGAATACGGCATTCTCGGTCACGACTGGGGCGAGTGGACGCCTAACGGCAACGGCACGCACACCGTCAGCTGCACGCGCAGCAACTGCGACGCAGTTGAGACCGCAGACTGTACCGGTGGCACAGCAACCTGCAGCACCAAAGCGGTCTGTGAGGTGTGTGGTGAGGAATACGGCGAAAAAGACTCCAATAACCATGATTTGGTGCAGCACGCAGCAAAAGCCCCCACCTGTACGGAAATCGGCTGGGACGCTTACGACACCTGCTCCCGTTGTGACTATACCACCTATGCGGAGCAGCCCGCGCTGAACCATGATTATCAGGCTGTTACCGTAGAGCCTACCTGTGAAACAGACGGCTATACCATCTTTACTTGCTCCCGCTGCAAAGACAGCTACACCGCAGACCCGACCGATCAGCTGGGACACCAGTTCGGTGCATGGTCCCCGAACGGAACCGGCTCTCAGAGCGCCGATTGTCTGCGGCAGGGCTGTGCGCACACTGGCAGCACGGATTGCCGGAAGTTTACTTTCCGCACTGCGGAAGGCGAAACGCTGACCTTCTGCCCCGTGTGCGGGCAGGCAGAAAACGCCGCGCAGCTGGAAAAGATCGAAGCGGCAACGGCGTGGGCTAACAGCGGCAGCCTTTCTGCGGAGGATGTGACCGCACGGACGAACGGGGAATACCTGAGTGTGGCCTTTGAAACCGCAGGCAGCCTGACGCAGCCCACCGGTCGGGTAAGGCTTGCGCTGCCCGCCGGACTGCTGGAAGGCAAAAAGCTTGTGCGCATTGCCCCGGACGGCACACAGACGGAGATGCCGTTTGAAACAGAGCGTGGAAAGCTCATCTATACGCTGGATTTTGCAAACAGCGAGCTGCCCGTAATGCTCTTCCGGCTGGTACCCCAGACCACCGCCCTCTGAACGCTTTTACAGCGGCACAAACAATAAAACGCAAAATGCCCGCTCACCGTGGTTTTCCACAGGTGGGCGGGCATTCTTTTGTGCCTTTTGGGGCATAAAAATACCCCCGGAGGATGCAGCGTTTTTTACGCTGTCTACTCGGTGGTCATTTCCATCGTGCTGTCGCTGTTCTGGCCTGTGGTGCAGACCGGCATCAATAACTTCGGCATCTGGATCGCCAACTCTTCCGAGACTTCTCCCATTCTGGCTCCGTTCATCTATGGTACGCTGGAGCGTCTGCTGCTGCCCTTTGTTGCGGAGTGCCCCCTTGGCAAACCGGACGGGATTGCGCTATAATAGAGCCGTAACAGTTCCACAAAGGTGTGGTAAGGGAGGTGTGGTCATGATCCGGGTGGCGATCGTAGAGGACGACGCGGAGGTACAGGGGGTATTGCAGGAGTATGTCCGGCGGTATACCCGGCAGTACGGGACAGAGTTTGAAGTGACGGTCTTTGCGGACGGGGTGGATATTCTGGAGGATTACCGCGCGGTCTACGATATTATTTTTCTGGATGTGGAGATGAAGCATCTGGACGGCATGACCACGGCAGAGCGCATCCGGCAGATGGATGCAGACGTCATCCTGATCTTCATTACCAATATGGCGCAGTACGCCATCCGGGGCTACTCGGTGGGAGCGCTGGACTATGTGCTGAAGCCGGTGCCCTACTTTGCCTTTTCGCAGCAGCTGCTCAAGGCGGTTGCCCGGCTGGAAAAGCGGGCAAAGCACTACCTGACCGTGCCGGTGGAGGGCGGGCTGCGCCGGCTGGACACCGCAAGCATCTATTATCTGGAAAGCGAGGGTCACCGGGTGCACTTTTACACCAACGAGGGCGATTTTTCCGCCCCCGGCGCCCTCAAGGCCTTTGAGGAAAAGCTGGCAGACTGCCCCTTTGCCCGCTGCAACAGCGGCTACCTTGTCAATCTGGCACAGGTGCGGGAGCTGCGGCAGAGCACCGTGCAGGTGGGCCCCTGCGAGCTGCAGGTCAGCCGCCCCAAGCGTAAGGCTTTTCTTGCCGCACTGACCGACTACATCGGAGGTGAGGGCTCATGACCGCGCTGCCGGATATCCCCCGGCTGTACACCGCCCTTGCCGAGTGTCTGGCGGTGCTGCTGTTCACCCCGGCGCTTGCGCCCCGCTTTTCCAGGGCGGTCACCGGGGGCATCACCCTGCTGTGGGCGGCGGTGCTGTCGGCCTTTCTGGGGCTGACGGGCAACGTGCCCGGCGGGCTCTGGATCCCCTGCATGGTAACGGCCATCGGGCTTTCCTACTTATATTTATGGGGTGTGTGGAGCATCACCCTGCTGGAAGCCGGGTATCACTGCGCCCGGGCGTTTATTCTGGCAGAGCTTGCCGCCAGCGTGGAGTGGCAGCTGCACTGCGCCCTCTGGCCCGCCCGCGGCCCATGGGAGCCGCTGCCTTTGCTGCTGCTGGCGCTGGTGTATGGGACGCTGTTCGGCATTATGTGCTATCTGCAGCACCGCCGTCCCCAGCCCGCCGGGCACTTACAGATCGGCGGCAGTGCCGCCCTGACGGCGGTCATGTTGGCGCTGACTGCCTTTGCGGTGAGCAATCTGGGCTTTCTGCCCGGCAGCGAGATCAACATGAGCATTTTTTCCATCCGCACACTGGTGGATTTTTCCGGCGTGCTGATCTTATCTGTGCAGCACGAGCAGCTGCAGGAGAACGCTTTGCACAGCGAGCTTGCCGCCATGGACGAGGTGTTGCACCGCCAGTACGAGCAGTACAAGCGCAGCAAGGAGGGCATCAACCTCATCAACCGGCGGTACCATGAACTGAAAGTCCAGCTTGCCCGCATCCGGGAGGAGCAGGACCAGACCAAGCAGAACGCCGCCATTGCTGCCATGGAGCAGAACATCCGCCAGTACGAGGCCGAGAACAAGACCGGCAACCCGGTGCTGGATACCCTGCTCACCGCCAAGACCATGGAATGCCAGCAGGAGAACATTACCATCACCAGTGTAGCGGACGGCAGGATGCTGGGCTTTCTCACGATCCGGGAGCTGTGCACCATCGTGGGCGTGGCGCTGGACAACGCCATTGCCGCCGTGCGCGCCGAACCGGACCCCGAAAAGCGGCTCATCAAGGTGGCGGTGTACAGTCAGGGCGGTTTTGCCATGCTGCGGTTCGAGCATTATACAGAGGCCGCCCCCGCACTGGATGCGGACGGTCTGCCGCAGCAGGGGTCGGACCTGAAAAGTGTCCGCACCACCGTCGGGCAGCACGGCGGCAGCATGACGCTGCACTGGGAAAACAACTGGTGCACCCTGCGGATCTTATTTCCGCTGCCCCAAAAGCAATAATATTTTTACGGCAGGTATCCCCTGCCGTTTTTTGTATTTAGCAGGGTGCACAAATGCAATGCGGTGATATTTGTGTATTAGCACAATAAAATTTGAAACCTTATTGTAACTTTTGCAAATTGTGCATCCAAAACGACAGATTGTGAACAAATTGAAAATCCTCCGGCACTTTCTGCTATCATAAAGCGAAGCTGGCAGGGGCGTCCCCTGCCGTTGTCCGATTCGACGAAACAAGGAGGAGAAAACTATGTTGTCCATCAATATGGATGACGTCATCAAGGTTCTCAACTCGATCAAATCGCAGTTGATCGGCTTTGGTGTCGTAGCAGTTCTGCTGATCGCAGTCATGATCGCCTGCCGTAAGCAGAGCAAGTCCAAAAAGTATCTGATCCGCTGGCAGGCGGGTCTGGGCATGGTGCTGGCGCTGGCTATCACCGTGAACCTGATCCTGACCGGCCCCATGTACTCCATGGTCACCCTTGCCACCGGCGGCGGCAAGGTCAGCGAGGAGAACGTGGCATCCGCTACCCAGCTGTGCGAGGACATTGCCGATGAGGGCATCGTCCTGCTGGATAACGATGGCACCCTGCCCATGGCAAAGAACAGCAAGCTGAACGTCTTTGGCTGGGCTTCCACCAACCCCTGCTACGGCGGCACTGGTTCCGGTGCACTGTCCGATGCTTATCCCACCGTCACCCTGCTGGAGGGCCTGAAGAATGCCGGCTTTGAGCTGAACACCGAGCTGAGCGACTTCTACACCTCCTACCGTGCAGACCGCCCGGAGGTGGGCATGTTCTCTCAGGACTGGACCCTGCCGGAGCCGGAGGCTGCACAGTACACCGACGAGATGATGAACAACGCCAAGGCTTTCTCTGATACCGCCATGGTCGTCATCACCCGCGTGGGCGGCGAGGGTGCTGACCTGCCCACCGATGTGTCTCAGGTCACCTACGACGCAGGCCACAGCTACAACGACTTTGAGCCCGGCGACCACTACCTGCAGCTGTCCAAGACCGAGAAGGACATGATCGATCTGGTCTGCAAGAACTTTGATAAGGTCGTTGTGGTCTACAACGGCGCCAATGCCATGGAGCTGGGCTGGGTCAAGGATTACAGCCAGATCAAGAGCGTTGTCTGGTGCGCAGGCACCGGTCAGAGCGGCTTCAACGCACTGGGCTCCATCCTCTGCGGTGATGTGAACCCCTCCGGCCGCACCATCGATACCTTTGTGTACGACCTGACCCAGACCCCCACCGCGAACAACTTTGGCAACTTCAACTACACCAACATGGATGAGTTCAAGGCCAGTTCCTTTGGTGCTGATACCATCCCCGCCTTTGTCAACTATGTTGAGGGCATCTATGTGGGCTACAAGTTCTACGAGACTGCTGCCGCAGAGGGCCTCATCGACTACGACAAGACTGTGGTGTATCCCTTCGGCCGCGGCCTGAGCTACACCACCTTCACCCAGACCCTGAACAGCGTTACCGAAGCTGACGGCACCATCACTGTGGATGTCACCGTCACCAACACCGGTTCTGCCTCCGGTAAAGAGGTCGTGGAGGTCTACTATAATCCCCCGTACACCAACGGCGGCATTGAGAAGGCTTCTGCAAACCTGATCGGCTTTGCAAAGACCTCTGAGCTGGCTCCCGGCGCTTCCGAGAACGTCACCGGTTACCTTCAAGGCCGAGGACATGGCCTCCTACGATACCTACGGCAAGGGCTGCTATGTGCTGGAAAAGGGCGATTACGTCATCAGCATCAACGCCGACTCCCACACCGTTCTGGACTCCAAGGTCTACAACGTGGCTTCCGACATCGTATACGACGCTTCCAACAAGCGTGAGAGCGATGTGGAGGTCGCCGACAACAAGTTTGACTTTGCCGAGGGCAACGTGACCTACCTGTCCCGCGCAAACGGCTTTGCCAACTACGCCGAGGCTACCGCTGCTCCCGCAGACTTTGAGCTGCCGGCAGAGGCTAAGGCAACCTTCTACAACAACTCCAACTGGAACCCCGAGGACTTCAACAACGCCGACGATGTGGCTCCCACCACTGGTGCCAAGAACGGCCTGAAGCTGAAGGACATGGTGGGCGTGGATTACAACGATGCCCAGTGGGATGCCTTCCTCGATCAGCTGACCGTTGCTGATATGGACAGCCTGATCGCTCTGGGCGGCTATCAGTCCGTGGCAGTGGATTCCATCGGCAAGGTGCAGGCTGTTGACTGCGACGGCCCCGCCTCCATCAACAACAACTTCACCAAGCAGGGCTCCATCGGCTTCCCCTCCGCTGTGATGATCGCAGCTACCTGGAACACCGATCTGGCACATGACTTCGGCACCTCCATCGGCAAGATGGCGGACGACATGGACGTTTCCGGCTGGTACGCACCGGCTATGAACATCCACCGCTCCGCTTTCGCAGGCCGTAACTTCGAGTACTACTCTGAGGACGGCGTGCTGTCCGGCGCAATGGCTGCCAATGCCATCATGGGCTCTCAGGAGCAGGGCGTCTACGCCTTCATGAAGCACTTTGCTCTGAACGATCAGGAGACCAACCGCTGCGGTATGCTCTGCACTTGGTCCAACGAGCAGGCCATCCGCGAGATCTACCTCAAGCCCTTCGAGCAGTGCGTCAAGGCAGCTGACTGCCATGCCGTCATGTCCTCCTTCAACTACATCGGCAACACCTACGCCGGCAACTGCTCTGCCCTGCTGAACGATGTTCTGCGCGGCGAGTGGGGCTTCGTGGGCATGGTGCTGACCGACTACTACGGCGTGTACGGCTATCAGGATTCTGACCGCCTGATCCGCAACGGCGGCGACTTCTGCCTGGTCAACTACGACACCGAGACCAACCACCTGACCGATACCACCAGCGCTACCGCTCTGGTGTCCGCACGTCAGGCCTGCAAGAACATCCTGTACACTGTGGCGAACTCCCGTGCTTACTACCCCGAGAACCTGAACCCCGGTATGCCCGGTTGGGAAAAGGTGATGATCGGTGTGGATGTTGTGCTGGCAGCCGCTCTGATCGCACTGGAAGTTCTGGTGGTCAAAAAGGGCTATGCAAAGCGCAAGGAAGAGGAAGTCAACGCCTGATTTTAGGCAAGACGCTCTGAACGTTTGCAGCACCTGAACTGAAACCAGACCAAAGGCCCGCTGCGTAAAAACAGCGGGCCTTTTCTGGATTTGAAAAGGCAAAGAGGAAAATGCCATGAAACACACAGATATCATCAACAGCCTGAGTCTGGAACAGAAATGCGCCCTGCTGAGCGGCGGCACGGTGTTCACCACCCGGGCGCTGCCGGGCAAGGGCATCCCGGCCATTACCCTGTCGGACGGCCCCAACGGCGTGCGCAAGCAGGCGGGCGCAGCTGACCATCTGGGCCTGAACCCCAGTGTGCCCGCCACCTGCTTCCCCACCTCGGCCACCGTGGCCAACAGCTGGGACCCGGAGCTTGGCGAGGCTGTGGGCGCAGCCATGGGCGAAGAGGCAGCGGCACAGGGCGTGTCGGTGCTGCTGGGCCCCGGCCTGAACATCAAGCGCAGCCCCCTGTGCGGCCGCAACTTCGAGTATTTCTCGGAGGACCCCTACCTTGCCGGTAAGATGGCGGCGGCCTACGTCCGCGGCATCCAGAAAAACGGCATTGCCGCCTGCCCCAAGCACTTTGCCGTGAACAGTCAGGAGCTGCGCCGCATGGCCTCGGATTCCATTGTGGACGAGCGTACCCTGCGGGAAATTTACCTGACCGGCTTCGAGATGGTGGTCAAAGAAGCGCAGCCCAAGACCATCATGTCCGCCTATAACCTTGTCAACGGCACCTACGCCAACGAGAACGCCCACCTGCTCATGGATATCCTGCGCAAGGACTGGGGCTTTGACGGCGCAGTGGTCACCGACTGGGGCGGCAGCAACGACCACGCCCTCGGCGTAAAGAACGGCTCTACGCTGGAAATGCCCGCCCCCGGCGGGGACGCCATCCGGGAGCTGATGAAGGCGGTGCAGACCGGCAAGATCACCGAAGCAGACGTGGACGCCCGGCTGGAGGAACTGCTGGAGCTGGTGTTCACCACCAAAGCAGCGGTGGACGCCGCACCCGGCAAGTTCGATGCCGACGCCCACCACGCACTGGCACGCCGGGCTGCTGCCCAGAGCATCGTGCTGCTGAAGAACGAAAACAGCCTGCTGCCCCTTGCAAAGGGGGAAAAGGTGGCGGTCATCGGCGACTTTGCCCAGACGCCCCGCTATCAGGGTGCAGGCTCCAGCGCCGTCAACTCCATCAAGGTGGATTCCTTCTTGGACTGCCTTGCCGAAAGCGGCCTGAACAGCGTCGGCTACGCCAAGGGCTTTGACCGGCAGGGCAAGCCCGACGAGGCACTGAAGGCCGAGGCGGTGCTGCTGGCAAAGAACGCCGATGTGGTGCTGCTGTGCATGGGTCTGGACGAGATCAAGGAGAGCGAGGGCATCGACCGCGCCGACATGAAGCTGGCAGAAAACCAGCTGGAACTGCTGGCCGCTGTGGCGGCGGCAAACCCCAACGTGGTGGTGCTGCTGAGCGCAGGCTCCTCGCTGGAAAGCGATTGGGTCAAGGACTGCAAGGCGCTGGTCTACGGCTGTCTGGGCGGTCAGGCCGGTGCGGGCGCACTGGTCGAGGTGCTCACCGGCGCGCAGAACCCCTGCGGTAAGCTGGCTGAGACTTGGGCGCGCAGCTACGCCGACACCCCCGCAAAAGCGCATTTCGGCGGCGACGGCCCCACTGTGGAGTACCGCGAGGGTCTGTATGTGGGCTACCGCTACTACGACACCGCCGGTGTGCCCACCGCCTTCCCCTTCGGCTACGGCCTGAGCTATACCAGCTTTGCGTACAGTGACCTGAAAGCAGACGAAAAGGGTGTGACCCTGACCGTCACCAACACCGGCAGCTGTGCAGGTGCCGAGGTGGTGCAGCTGTATGTGGCAAAGCCGGATGCAAAAGTTTTCCGCCCCGTCAAGGAGCTGAAGGGCTTTGCCAAGGTGCAGCTGGAAGCCGGAGAGAGCAAGACCGTCACCATCCCGCTGGACGATAAGGCGTTCCGCTACTGGAACGTCAAGACCGACCGCTGGGAGGTGGAGGGCGGCAGCTATCAGCTGCTGGTGGGCGCTTCCAGCGCCGACATCCGCTTGACTGCCGCCGTCACGGTGGCGGGCACCGGCGCACCCGACCCCTACGCAGGCAAAGACCTTGCACATTACCGCACCGCACAGGTGCAGAAGGTGCCGGACGCGGAGTTTGAGGCGCTGCTGGGCCGTCCCATCCCGGAGAACAAGGTGCACATCGACCGCAACATGACGCTGGGCGAGATGGGGCACGGACGCAGCCCCATCGGCTGGCTGGCGGCTGCCGTGCTGGGCACCCTGCTGCGCCGCAGCATCAAAAAGGGCAAGCCCGACCTGAACATCCTGTTCCAGTACAATATGCCTCTGCGGGCGCTGTCCAAAATGACCAACGGCGCTATCAGCATGGGCATGGTGGACGGCATCGTGATGGAGCTGCAGGGCTTCTGGATCATCGGTCTTGTGCGGGTGATTTTTGAGGCTGTGAAGAACCTCGTGCTGAACAGCCGCATGGAAGAGCGCTTGAAAAACAGCTGAAAGGAAGCAGGCTATGAATTTCTGGAATAACTTTGCGGCAAAGCACCCCGCCGCTGCCAAGTGGGTGCGCGAGGGCGGCCTGTTCGTCATCGTGTCCAACCTCATCACGGTGTTTAAGTACCTGCTGCTGCAATTTCTGCCCAAGGCCTTTGCAAGCCTGCCGGTGGTGGATTTCGGCTGGCCGGGCATCGACATTACCCTGTTCGGCGAGACCTTCAAGTGGAACATCCTCGGCTACGATGCCGCCCACGGCGGTCTGCCCTACTTCTGCGCCTACATGATCGCCATGGTCATCGGCGAGTGCATCAACTTCCCCATCCAGCGCAATTTTGTGTTCCGCAGCAAGGGCAATCTGGCAAAACAGATCGGCTGGTATGTGCTGGCCTTCTGCGTCATCACCTGCATCGTCAACTCCATCAACTGCATCTGGGTGGCGGTGGCAGGGCTGCTGGTGCCGGACTTCATCTACAACATCGGCACCACCGTGCTCAACGGCGGCATCTCCATGGTCATCTTCTTCTTTGTGAATAAGATCATCTTCCCGGAGGGCGAAAAAGCCGCCAAATAATAAGCCATTCTCCTTCATTTTCTTCTTCTCATCATAAGCCAGAAGGGCTGCTCCGTTCTCCGGGGCAGCCCTTTTGGTTTGGGGAGAGAACCCCCTCAGTCATCTTATTTTTGTTTTTTCTGCACAAAATGTTCTGCGGGCAGGGTTTTCCTCTTGACAAGCGGGCAAATGTTTCGTACTATATTTAGTAGTATGGAATCAAAGACGCTGTACGCAGGTTTCAGTGTGACCCTGTACCCGTTTCAGGCAAAGCGTGCCTGTTTGATATAAAATGGAACCGTAAAGAGAAAAGCCGTATGCTTTTGCCCGTGCCGCCGGTTTTGGGTGGTGCGTATGGTTTTGGTGTCACTTTTTGCATTGAAAGCTCTTTCTATATCATTGCCCGTGTCCTGCTGCGCAGCGTCTCCTGCTTTTAATTTTGCATTGAATTGAAACAAAGGAGAGTGAACGCAATGACCGCGATCGGAGTGATCGTGGCCTTGATCGTTGCTGTTGTCGGCGTGGCTGCGGGCTATTTTATTGGTTACAACAACCGTAAAAAGACTGCCGAAGCCCAGATCGGCAGCGCCGAGGCCGAGGCTACCCGGCTGGTGAACGAGGCGATCAAGACCGCCGACCAGAAGCGCAAGGAAGCGGTTCTGGAAGCAAAGGACGAGGCTTTCCGTCTGAAAGCCGAGGTCGATGCCCAGAAGGCAGAGGCCGACAAGGAGATCAAGCAGCGCCGTGCGGAGATCAGCCGTCAGGAGAACCGCATCGACCAGAAGGAGACAGCGCTGGACCGCAAGACCGAGGCGCTGGAAAAGAAGGAAGAAGAGCTGAAAAAGCGCGCTGCCGAGGCCGAGGAGCGTCTGGCAGAGATCGACGCTCTGCGCGCCAAGGAGATGGAGCGTCTGGAAACGCTGGCCGGTCTGAGCCAGGAGGACGCCCGCGAGGTGCTGCTGCATAAGGTGGACGAGGAGCTGACCCACGAAAAGGCCGTGCGTGTTGCCGCCTACGAGACCGACCTGAAGGAAAACTGCGATAACATCGCCCGCAACCTTATCGGACAGGCCGTCAGCCGCTGCGCTGCCGACCATTGCAGCGAGACCACCGTCAGTGTGGTGCCGCTGCCCAGTGATGAGATGAAGGGCCGCATCATCGGCCGCGAGGGCCGCAATATCCGCGCACTGGAGACCGCTACCGGCGTGGATCTGATCATCGACGATACCCCGGAGGCCATTACCCTGTCCTCCTTCGACCAGACCCGCCGCGAGGTGGCCCGCATGACGCTGGAGCGCCTGATCGGCGATGGCCGTATCCACCCCGCCCGCATCGAGGAGACGGTGGAAAAGTGCCGCCACGATCTGGAACTGCAGATGAAGCGCGAGGGCGAGCGTGCGGTGATGGAGCTGGGCATCCACGGCCTGCACCCCGACCTCATCAAGCTCATCGGCCGCCTGAAGTACCGCACCAGCTTTGGCCAGAACGCCCTGACCCACAGCATGGAAGTGGCCTGGGTGGCCGGCCTGCTGGCAGGCGAGATGGGTGTGAACGTCACGCTGGCACGCCGTGCCGGTCTGCTGCATGACATCGGCAAGGC
>OGHC01001187.1_pt1 | contig 12407 bp, 12 predicted proteins | sample 1571381 | NCBI WGS metagenome assembly OGHC01 (sample SAMEA2581945, study PRJEB24529) | metagenome | biome: Human gut stool | place: China | collected 2011 | reverse complement strand
CATTAATTGTTTCTTTACTCTAACAAAATGCAAATATATTAATAAATATGAAACGGGCAACTATTTTATTGAAAAAACCTTGTAAATCTATCAATCTGTTAATGAAAATAGCGATTTTATGCTGAATAACAGTTTTTGTATAATTAAAGAAGCTCAAAATAGTATTATTCGCTATCACTATGTTTCTGCTGTTTTAGCTAATTATTAATCTGAATACATGTATTTTAAAACAAAATGGTTAAAAAATCGCCGGTATTGATGCGGTTTTACAGAATAATCAAAGACATCTTGTGTCTTTTTTGCAGCCTCTAAAGCTAGATTACAAAAAAAGAAATGCGACTTTTCACAGATATTAATCCTTGTTCAACTCTGGTTTTGCACAGAATATTGTCTTATTTGTTTATAGTATTAATTTAAACAGTTTGAAATGAATAAAATTATTTACAATCTTGTGTACAACAGAAAGAAATGCCTGAATAAAAAAGGAATGGCATTAGTACAAGTCGAAGCTTATTTAGGCAGAAAGAAAAAGTATTTCTCAACCAAGGTCTATTTGAAACCGGAACAGTGGGATAACAAAAAGTTGATTGTTAAAAATCATCCTAATGCAGACGCTCTGAACAGGTTGATTTATGAATTTGTTGCAACAATAGAAAAAAAGGAACTGGAATTATGGCAGCAAGGTAAGCGAATCTCTCTAGAGCTATTAAAAAACGCCTTAACTACACAGGAAAATAACTCTTCGTTTATATCCTTTTTCAGGCAAGAGGTTATGAACTCATCTTTGAAAGATAGTACTAAACGCAATCATCTTTCTACACTTATGCTGTTGCAAGAATTCAAAAAGAACATAACATTTTCAGATTTGACATTTGAGTTAATTTCGTCTTTCGAATACTTCCTACAATTGAAAGGGTATCATACCAACACTATTGCCAAACACATGAAACATCTGAAACGGCATGTAAATATAGCTATAAACAAAGAATATATTGAAATACAGAAGTATGCTTTTAGAAAGTATAAAATAAAAACAATAGAAAACAAACACACCCATTTGGTGCCGGAAGAGTTGGAAAGACTGGAAAATCTGATTTTATCAGGCAGATATGTCAAGTTACAAAAGTCCTTGGATGCTTTCTTGTTCTGTTGTTATGCTGGAATGAGATATTCCGATTTTATTAATTTGTCTTCTGAAAATTTCGTAGATATCAATCAGGAAACATGGCTTATATACAAGTCTGTGAAGACAGGAACGGAAGTGCGCCTTCCTCTTTATCTGCTCTTCTCAGGAAAAGGAATTGCGATTCTTAATAAATATCGAGATAATTTGGAAGATTTTTTTCATTTAAGAGATAACTCAAATGTCAATAAGGATTTGATAATTATCACAAGATTGGCAGGATTGTCAAAAAGGATATCCTTTCATACCGCGCGCCATACCAATGCTACTTTACTCATATATAATGGTATAAATATTACTACAGTGCAAAAACTACTCGGACACAAAAGCGTAAAGACTACGCAGGTATATACCAATGTAATGGATATGACTATTATTCATGATTTGGAGAAAATGAAGTAAGCAACTACTATCGCTGGGAAAAAGGTGGATATGTAGCATTGAAACCAATAGTTTCATCGGTCGAAACGATGAGCTTCCCATATTAAAACAAACTGTTCATTACTGTGAACTAATACTTTATCTTATTTTGTAAATAAAATAAGATACTGTATCTGTTTAGTCACACGATACACAGCGTGATAGATATTTGTAAAGATATTTATCTACCACGTCTATCTATCACGCTTTAATGTATTTATAATCAGATTTATAGCCCCTGCAATGTGATAGCATGACAGATGTTTTTCGTTTTTGAACTAATAGAAGAAGTCCGTTTGGATTCAATTATAAAAGAGAGACTTCATGAGTATCAATGCTTTTTACTTACAAAAATATTTCAAAAAAGTGATGAGTATACTTATAATGTGATTGTTTTTCAGCAACCATTTATGTAAAACACTAATTATCAATGGAAATTACAAGCTATAAGTAGCATTTTAGTAATATAGTTACATTATCAGATACGACTAAAACAATATCTATCGATACCTTTATTCTGAACAAATACTTTATTACCGATTGTAAATTGTTTATTTTAAATTATTTGCATCTGAGTGAGTTCTGCGAAGACTTTGCGTGTTTCGTTCGTTGGTATGCAAACACAGGAAGTTGCAATTAAACCAAATGTAAGAGTAATACTCAAATCAGATGCCGAACAACTTGATGAAGTTGTGGTAACTGCTATGGGTATCAAACGCGACCGTAAAGCATTGGGTTATGCGGCACAGGATTTGAATTCAGAACAATTGAACAAAGCAGGAACGACATCGCTTGCTAGTGCGATACAAGGTAAACTGACAGGTGTGGACATCCGTCAGTCATCGGGTGCACCGGGCGCTTCTTCTCAGATTATAATTCGTTGATGATGTTGCTTTGACAGGAACAACCAACCGCTATATGTAATAGATGGCATGCCGATAAACACAACTGCCGACTTTGATACCGGAAATTCTGTGACAGGCGCCAACTATGCCGATCGCAGCATCGATATCAATCCTGAAGATATAGAGTCGGTGAATGTGCTGAAAGGACAGGCAGCATCCGCATTGTATGGTATTCGTGCATCCAACGGCGTAATTGTGATCACAACCAAGCGTGGTTCCAAAAACAATATGAACAAGCCAAATGTGACGATTTCAACAAACCTGAGCGCACAGCGAGTTTCACGCAAATTCGAACGCCAAGATATATATTCGCAAGGTAACAGTATTACCGCAGGATATGATCCGACTTCTTCCATGACTTGGGGACCGAAAATCAGCGAACTGGCCAACGACCCTAAATATGGTGGAAACATGAACAACCAATATACAGCGACAGATGGTATGCACGAAGGACAATATTATAACCCTAAGCGTGCACAAGCAGGTTTGAGCGGCTGGACAACACCACAGATTTATGATAATGTGGGAGACTTCCTAGGCACTGGATTTACTGAAAACACCAACGTAAATCTGTCACAAAGTATCAACGGAATAAACTATTCTTTCGGCGTGAACAATTCACACCAAAATGGTATCATTCCTTCAACAGGAATGGATCGTTGGGGAGCACGCGGATTGGTAGACTGGAAAATCAATCCACAGTGGAATACAGGATTCTCCATAAACTACTCATCTACCAAAATCACTTCCGCACCTGGTGCCAACGATGGTATCATGAATGTAGTTTATTCAGCCCCAGCCGAATATGATTTGAAAGGAATTCCCAATCACGAACCGGGAAATCCAACGAACCAGATATTATTCCGTTCCACTTCATTTACCAATCCTTATTGGTGGGCGGAACATAACGAATACCTTCAGCATACCAACCGTGCTTTTGGCAATACTTATTTGGAATATCAGCCAAATTTAGGTTTAGGAGAGAACTTCTCCCTCAAGATAAGAGAACAGGCCGGTCTTGACATCTGGACGTCAGATTATGCCACCATACGTGAAATGGGCAGTACATCATCATTGAAAGGTGGAGATATAGAAAATTACGGTTCTCAGCACAATGTATTCAATAACCTGTTTACAGTTAACTTTGACGGTAAATTCGGTAAAAGTGACGAATGGAGACTAAACGTAATATTAGGTAACGAATTCAATCATGAGAGCATCCGTAACTGGGATTATTACGGCAGTAACTTTAACTTCCCCGGTTTTACTAATATCGGAAACGCTACTTCACTAACATCCAGCGAGTATAAGCGACAGGAACGTACTGTGGGTTTTTTCGGAAGCCTTTCAATGTCATGGCAAGATCAGGTGTACCTGACCGTAACCGGACGTAATGACTATGTGTCGACCATGCCACGCGGTAGTCGCAGCTTCTTCTATCCTTCGGTATCATTAGGCTGGGAATTCACCAAATTACCTTTCTTGCAGAATAATAAAATATTGAACTACGGTAAACTCCGCGCTTCATTCGCACAGGTAGGTCAGGCTGGTAATTATTATGCCAACTATTATTACACCCCGACTTACGGCGGAGGTATGTATTCTTACTATCCGGTTACCTACCCTCTTCCCAGTGGAGTATCTACTTTCATACCCTACTACCGAGTATATGATGAAGGATTGAAACCACAAAATACAACCAACTACGAAATAGGTGCCGACTTGCACTTCTTCGGTAGTCGCTTGAAAGTGGAATACACATACAGTTTACAGAATGTAGAAGATCAGATATTCTATGTACCCGTAGATGGAGCGACAGGCTATCAGGAGATGTTGACAAACGCTGGAAAGATGCGTACACATGCTCACGAACTTTCTATTAATACTGCTATTCTGCAAGCCAAAGACTTCGACCTAAATTTCGGTATCAACTTAACGAAAGTTAATAACAAGGTTATAGAGCTGGCTCCAGGTGTGGAATCCATTATGCTGGGTGGGTTCGTTGAACCGCAAGTTCGTGCCCAGGCAGGATGTACCTATCCGAATATATATGGTTTGGGCTTCAAGCGCGATGAGGCTGGAAACTTGCTGTTATTAAACGGTCTGCCCCAATCTTCGGGCAATAGCCAAGATTTGGGTAACTGTTCTCCCGACTTCACTACCGGTTTTACACTAGGTGGTCGCTACAAACGTCTTTCACTCTCTACCACATGGAGTTGGCAACAAGGTGGAAAGATGTATCATGGAACAAACATGACATTGAACTATTTCGGTACCACCAAAGAATCGCTCCCCTACCACGAAGGAAGTATGATTGCCGAAGGTATAGATGAGGTAACAGGACAGCCTAATACAATTGAAGTGAATAAGGCCGATTACTATCAGGCTTATTACAATATCACCGAATCCGGTATTTATGATACGAGTTTCGTCAAGTTGCGTGACCTGACATTAACTTATCAATTGCCCAAACTCGGCATCTTCGACATTTCGATTTACGGTTTTGCCCGTAACGTGCTTATTTGGGCCAACTTGCCGAACTTCGATCCAGAGTCGTCGCAAGGTAACAACAACATGAGCGGATACTTCGAACGATTCTCTGTTCCTAATACATCCAGCTTCGGTGGTGGTCTTACTATTAATTTCTAAACATACAACATAAAGATTTTGATTATGAAAAAATACATATTCATGACTTTGACGGTGGTTCTCTTTGGCCTGACAGCATGTACGGAAGATGCATTTGACCGTATCAACAAGGACAATGAACATCCTTCACCGGAAGCTGTTCCAGCAGCACTCCAATTGACAGACGCTATTATGTCCACAGGTTTCAGTACCGTATCGGGCGACTTCGCCTTTTATCTTTCCTCACTCAACGAACAAGAGGTAGGTATGGGAAACAACCAATTAATGTTTGCCGAAATGCGCAACTCAAGCGAATGGGCAGCTTCTACGACCTTTAATAATGTATGGAACTCCACCTATGGCAACTTGCAGAATATACGCCAAAGGCAGAGCAAAATAGAGAATGCGGTACCGGGTAATGTAGGACAGTTTGATATACTGGGAATGGCACAAATATTAGAAGCCGTAAACTTCGGTGTCCTGACTGATATGTTCGGCGACATCCCTTATAGCGAAGCTGTACAAGGACAAGGCAACCTACAACCCAAATTAGATGCACAGAAAGATGTATATACCGGCATTTTGGCTACACTCGACAAGGCTATCGATAACTTGGAAAAAGGTAAAAGTATGACCAATGCCGGCAACCAAGACATTGCCTACAAAGGGGCCGCATCTAAGTGGCTGGCAGCCGCTCATGCTCTGAAAGCACGCTACCTGTTACATAAGCTGGCGGTAGAACCTAATGTACTTTCCGAAGTAGCAACATCCGTACAACAAGCAATAGACAATGGATTCGAAGGATTTACGGTTACAGGATTTAATGGTTCCACATGCGACAATCCATGGAGCGCCTATGTTTTCAGCCGTCAATACACAGCACCTTCAAAGACAGTATCAAGTCTGATGGAAGCTACAGATGACCCTCGTTTAGATTATTATCTGAATGCTTTAGGAAAAGCTTATATTCCGGGAGATGAAACTATTGCTAAGACAGTAGATGACGCCAGAGTAATGAAATATCAGCCAACGTGGTATTTGTTCGGTTCACAACCCATTCATATCATGAGTAAAGCCGAACTCTATTTTATTCAGGCAGAAGTTCAGCTGCGTTCAAACGTTGACGCCACCTCAGCGTATCAAAAAGCAGTAGAGGCTTCTGTTACGGAAATTCTGACTTGGTTTGGAGATGAAACCACTGTACCAGCTGCTGCTGCAACAGCAAAAGCCTATGCATCGTCTTTGGGTGCACCGACACTCCAAAAACTTTTCGAACAGAAGTATGTGGCACAAGCACTGGATGAACAAGTAGAAACTTACAACGACTTACGTCGTTTGAAAGCAATGGGTGAAGAGTATGTAATACTGACTAATCCGAGAAATGCCCAAAGCGGTATCAACCGTTACCCAGAACGTCTACCCTACGGCAACAGCGCAGTCATCGGCAATCCGAATGTGAAAAAGGCCTATGGCGACGGTTCTTATATCTATTCTGAAAAGACATGGATAAACGGAGGTAAATAACCCTATTAACAAATCCCTTTATTTTAGTTTGCATTTTCATAAATCGCTAGAATAAAGGGATTTTTTATAATAGAATTACCCTATTATTTAATCATCTCCAAGCACCCTTCTTTAATTATATCCACCAATATAGGCTTCATTCCGCTGACAAAACATTCCACAGCAATCACCATCAAAATTAACCCCATCAAACGCATCATCACGTTATTACCGGTTTCACCCAATATATTAACCAAACGAGTAGAAGCTCTCAATATCAAAAAAGTAAGAAAATAAATAAGGGCAATAGTACCTATAAGTATCCCTTTCATTTCAAAAGAATGTGCATCTTGCATCAATACGATCGCATTTGCTATCGCCCCAGGTCCACACAACATCGGAATACCCAAGGGAGTTATTGAGATATCATCCGCATACGTTTTGATCTCCTCATCTTTTAACTTCATGGGAGTATAACGTGCTTGCAACATATCAAAACCTATCTTGAAAATGATAACACCGCCAGCAATTCGAAATCCATTTGTAGAAATTCCGAAAAACTTAAAAAGGAACTGTCCGGCAAAAACAAAGACCATCAAAGTTATAAATGACACTAAAGTTGCACGACTGACAATGGAACGACGTTCTTTATCCGTCATTCCCTGCGTCATCGTCAAAAAAACAGGCATTGTGCCCAAAGGATTAGTCAACGTAAAGAAAGAGGTAAAACACAACAAAGCAAAAGGAATAAGAGTCTCCATAATGGTAGTTTTATACGGTTATCATTAGAAACAAAAGTACAACTAATCTATCAATGTTACAATAAATCCAACAACTCTTTCAAATCAGAAATCTGATAAGTAGGCATAAAAGGTAAGTCCATACGACCGGACAAGTTATAAAACACCTGATGCATCCCTACTCCGGCAGCTCCAGCTATATCATTTTCCCAACTATCCCCAATCATCAACGAATCTTTCAGCTCGGATTGGGTTGCCGAAAGGGCAAAATAAAAGATCTCCGGCCAAGGCTTTAAAACTCCAATATCATCGGAAAGGACTATCTTCTTGAAATATTTATCAATCCCTGACGAATGCATTTTATGAGACTGGAGTTCCTTAAATCCATTTGAAAGAATATACAAATTGTATTTGGATGAAAGATATTCCAACACCTCACGCGCATGAGGCATCAATTTGCTTTTGGTAGGAATAGCAGCCAGAGCATCTTTTTCATATGCCTTTGCCAAAGCAGAATCACATATTCCTACAGCTTTAAGAGGATAGAGATAACGTTGACGATTTAATTCTTCTTTCGTCACCTTTCCATCGGCATATTCAGCCCACAGTTCCAGATTACGATGGTGGTAAAGCGAATAATAATGTTCGAAAGAATCAAAGAAACGGTTATACTCATATTTCCAATACATCTCCTCATATGTATCACGAGCGTTAAGAGAAAAGGCCCAAAGCGTATCGTCTAAATCAAAAAAAAGATTTTTATAAGACATAAAAAGAATAATAAAAAGGCTGTTTCAAAAGCAGATTCACAAACGCACTTTTGAAACAGCCCTATCCAATTATCAATCAAGTAACTATTTCACCTGAATTACCAAATACTTGGAGACACTCCAAAACTCTTTCGGGTTGGTTATTCTCAAAGTCAGCAAACCTTTATCATCTTTTTCCAAAGCATAAGAGCCTGTTGGATGAGTAGTCAGAACATCAGCATCTTTAGAATACAGCTTTATTTCTTTGGTGGTACGAATATCAATTTGAGTAAAATAATCCTTATTGATATCACCGTCTTTCAGTACTGATCCTTTTTTGAACAGGCCGGAGCCACTCAAAATCTTCTGATCTTTCAGTTCTTTCTTTGTACCGAACACAAACCACGCAGTATTAAGTGCCTTGTCCTGTTCTGCCACAGTCTTAGCTTTCGCTTCATTTTCTGCAGTCAGTTCACTCTTAACCGCATTTAAATCTGTTACAGCGGCATCCAATTCCTGAATACGAATATTCTTGGAAGCCAGTTCTGCCTGTAGTTCTTCGATACGCTGAGTTTTTGCATTCAACTCTTGCGTCAAAGATTCAACAGCTTTCTTCAATTGAGAAGAGTTTGTTTTGCTATTTTTCAGCATAGCCTGCAGTTTAGCAATCTGTTCTTTGTTTTCCTCCATCTGTTTGCGAATGAATTCAATATCCGATGCTATCTGTTGCTTTGCATTCAGAGAACCCTCTGCCACTGCTCCACGTTGCAAATCCACACGGCTCTCTGCCGCATTTATTTGGCGAAATCCTTCCGAAATATCATTGAAAGTCCCCATCATCTCATCCAGTTCAGCATTACGCTGAGTCAATTCCATTAAAAGAGAATCGTTTTCAGCTTTCAACTGGTCTTTACTGCCACCAGAAAAGCTATCACATGAAGCCATTACGGCTGCACACACAATTAAAACTGCTAACTTTTTCATACGCTTTTGTTTTACGTTTTGTTAATGAAGTTATTTAATCGTCTATTCCTGCTACTACAATTACTATTTCACCACGCGGTTCGTTGGCTGTAAAATGTTCTACCAATTCGGTGAGAGTACCTCGTATTGTCTCTTCATGTATCTTGGATATCTCACGAGAGACAGACGCCTGCCGTTCCGCCCCAAAATGTTCAGAAAACTGCGTCAACGCTTTTACCAACCGATGGGGAGACTCATAGAAAACCATTGTTCGATGTTCTTCTGCCAGCCTTTTCAAGCGTGTCATCCGACCTTTTTTCTGAGGAAGAAAACCCTCGAAACAGAACTTCTCATTTGGCAATCCTGAAGCCACCAATGCCGGAACGAAAGCCGTAGCTCCCGGCAAACATTGCACCTCTATACCATTACGGACACATTCGCGAACCACCAAAAAACCCGGATCGGAAATTCCTGGAGTACCGGCATCCGAAATTAATGCAACAGTCTCACCGCCCTTTATTCTATTTACAACACTTTCTACCGTTTTATGTTCATTAAATTTATGATGAGACTGCATCGCGTTGGATTTTGATAGAAGGAGTGTTTTATCAGCCTAAAGTTCTTTATCTCGAAGTGCTTCAATAATATTCCGGAAGTACGCGTATCTTCGGCCAACACCAGATCCGCTTCTTTCAGGATACGAATAGCTCGGAAAGTCATATCTTCCAAATTTCCTACCGGTGTAGGTACTACATACAGTTTTCCCATATCCGCTATCTTAACTGAAATACTTCTTGAGAAGTTCTACAAAATCAATAGCCGCCTCATTCTCTTCATCCGGTTGTACCTTTGACATAAAAACAGACATAGCCTCCTCCAATGAAGAAGCCTTACCCAGCTGTCCCACTATTTCGTTCATACGTGCCGTATCCCCATTGAACAACTCACGAGTAAAACGGAACGAGTCATTCAGACTGATGGCATGACATAGGTCTATAGCCGGTTTTATACGTTCGGCTAAAATCTGCGGAGCGGGAACTTCATCATCCTGCATGAAAACCGTCTCAGCCGGAACTTCCTTTGTAAGATCGGCAACAGCTTTATGTTCCAAGTCTGTCTTTACAACAGTAGAAGCCGATTGTTTAGCCGGAGTAATCACAAAAGTAGCGTCCAGCAGTGCAGTCAGTGCATCCAACCGTTCTTTCATCTGATAAATACTCCTTTTGGCAACTATCTTCAAAACAGGGTTAGTATCAGTGGACATCGACTGTATCAAACATTTCAATTCCTGTACATCCAGTTCTATATCTTTCAATAATACTTGCATATCCTTTTCCGTTCGTATTAAATGGTACAAATGTAGAAATAAATAATGAAAAAAATGCCAGTGAGCAAACAAAATGATTAATTTTGCGACTTAATATAACACTTTAAAACATGGTACTATTCTCGGAAGATCACATACAAGAGACTAAACGTAGAGGAAGAATTGAAGTTATATGCGGCTCTATGTTCTCCGGCAAAACCGAAGAACTGATACATCGTTTGAAACGTGCTAAATTTGCCAGGCAACGTGTGGAAATATATAAACCTGCGATAGATACACGCTATTCGGAAGCAGATGTTGTATCGCATGACAGCCACACCATTTCTTCTACTCCAATAGACTCATCGGCAAGTATTCTGCTATTCACTTCTGAAATAGACGTGGTAGGCATCGATGAAGCACAGTTCTTTGACGAAAGCCTGATTAATGTATGTAACCAACTTGCCAACAATGGCATACGCGTAATTGTAGCCGGTTTGGATATGGACTTTCGCGGAAATCCTTTTGGCCCCATGCCAGGATTGTGTGCTATTGCCGACGAAGTCTCCAAAGTACATGCTATCTGCGTAAAATGCGGTCAACTTGCATCATTTTCCCACCGTACCGTAAAAAATGACAAACAAGTACTGCTGGGTGAAACCGCAGAATATGAACCTTTATGCCGGGAGTGTTATTTACAGGCTATAAAGGAAGATCAACAAACAACAAACCAACAGTAATAAAAAAACAGGATTATGGAACGTAAAAAGATCACTTTCGACAGTTTCATCCGCGGTGTCATTTTAGGAGTTATTATAATTGGTCTATTAATGCTTCTGAAGCGTCTAAGTAGCGTTCTATTACCTTTTTTTATTGCTTGGCTCATAGCCTATTTGGTATACCCGTTAGTCACACTATTCCAATACAAGCTAAAATTCAAAAACAGGATTGTCTCCATATTCTGCGCATTGTTCACTATTCTGATTATAGGTGCCGGGGCTTTCTATCTGTTAGTACCGCCTATGATACAAGAATTCGGCAGAGTACAAGCCTTATTAATCCAATACTTTTCTCATGGAACATACAACAGCAATGTACCCACCTCGCTTTCCGAATTCTTGCGAGATAATATTGACGCAAAATTCATCACTGAACTATTCAATAAAGAAAACCTGCTGGATGCGCTAAAAGAAGCAGTTCCCCGGTTATGGTCTTTATTATCAGATTCTATTGATCTACTATTCAGTGTATTTACCATATTTCTCATTTTACTATATGTCATTTTCATCTTATTGGATTATGAAAGTATTGCCGAAGGCTGGACACACCTCGTGCCCATAAAATACCGTCCTTTCACAATAAGCATACTAAACGACATAAAAACAGGCATGAACAGGTACTTCCGCGGACAGGCTTTTGTTGCATTATGTGTCGGAATCTTATTTAGTATAGGTTTCCTCATTATAGACTTCCCTTTAGCGATAGGTCTCGGTCTGTTTATCGGAGCATTGAACATGGTTCCCTATCTTCAGGTCATTGGATTTGTTCCTACTATCGTGCTGGCAATCCTAAAAGCATCCGATACCGGTGGAAACTTTTGGATAATCATAGCCTCAGCTATAGCAGTATTCATTATTGTACAAGCCATTCAGGACGGATTTATCGTACCGCGCGTCATGGGAAAAATCACAGGATTAAATCCAGCCATCATTCTCTTGTCTCTTTCCATATGGGGATCATTAATGGGAATGTTAGGAATGATTATCGCACTCCCACTCACAACACTAATGCTTTCCTATTATCAGCGTTTCATCATTAACAAAGAAAATATTCACAAAGCAGAACCAGCTGATAATCAAACAATAGAGAAAAAACAGATAGAATAATGCAAACTTTTTTCACCGTATCCCTTGCATATTCAATAAAAGTGCCTATCTTTGCACCCGCTTAACAGCAATAAAGGATTGATTCGCTAGCTCAGCAGGTAGAGCACAACACTTTTAATGTTGG
>OGHC01001184.1_pt1 | contig 12430 bp, 11 predicted proteins | sample 1571381 | NCBI WGS metagenome assembly OGHC01 (sample SAMEA2581945, study PRJEB24529) | metagenome | biome: Human gut stool | place: China | collected 2011 | reverse complement strand
TTATCAAGCATTTATATCCGCTACGCACTTGCAACCTGAACCTCTCTCCGGAAAACATCCGGGCCGGGAAATTCAACGTATGCCTGGAATATCACATCAAGAACTGTGCAGGTCCTTGCGTCGGCAAACAAAGTCAGGAAGAATATCTGAACAACATCGCCGAGATAAAAGAGATACTCAAAGGCAACACCCAAGAGGTAGGGCGGATGCTGTATCGGCAAATGCAGGATCTTGCCGCCGAAATGAAGTTTGAAGAAGCGCAAAAGATCAAAGAGAAGTACCTGCTGTTAGAAAATTATCGTTCCAAATCAGAAGTCGTGAGCAACATATTGCATAATATCGACGTGTTCTCCATTGAAGAAGATACCGATGAAAAGTCCGCATTCATCAATTACCTGCATATCACGAACGGAGCTATCAACCAAGCTTTCACCTTTGAGTACAAAAAACGGCTGAACGAAACCAAAGAAGAGCTCCTTTCGCTGGGCATCATCGAAATGCGCGAACGCTACAAAAGCCTCTCCCGCGAAATCATCGTGCCTTTCGAACTGGATATGGAACTCAAAAATGTCGTCTTCACCATTCCACAACGCGGTGATAAGAAAAAACTGCTTGAACTTTCCATCCTCAATGTGAAACAATACAAAGCCGACCGGCTGAAACAGACGGAAAAGCTGAACCCGGAACAGCGCACTGTACGTCTCTTGAAAGAAATCCAAGGGGAATTGCATCTCGACCGACTGCCTATGCGCATAGAATGTTTTGATAATTCCAACATCCAAGGGTCGGACCCTGTTGCGGCATGCGTCGTTTTCATCAAAGGTAAACCGTCCAAAAAGGACTATCGGAAGTACAATATCAAAACAGTGGAAGGCCCCGATGACTATGCATCCATGAAAGAGGTCGTGAAACGGCGTTACCAGCGCGCTATCGAAGAGAACAGCCCCCTCCCCGACCTTCTTATCACCGACGGCGGAAAAGGGCAAATGAGCGCCGTAAAAGAGATTATAGACGAACTAAACCTCGACATTCCCATTGCCGGACTTGCCAAAGACGGGAAACACCGTACATCGGAACTGCTGTATGGATTCCCGCCTCAAACAATCGGACTCAAACAAAATTCCCCCCTTTTCCGTCTGCTGACACAGATACAGGACGAGGTACACAGATTTGCCATAACTTTCCACCGCGACAAGCGCAGCAAGCGACAGGTAGCTTCGGCCTTAGACGAGATAAAAGGAATCGGAGAAAAAACCAAAAACACCCTGCTAAAAGAGTTCAAAAGTGTAAAACGCATCAAGGAAGCATCCACAGAGGATATTATCAAGGTGGTTGGCGAAGCCAAAGCAAAAATCATAAAGGAACACTTTGCCAACAAATAGCCCTATCTTACACATAACAATCACAAATTTATTCGTAACTTTGCAATTCGCAAAATTAATTTTTAGAACCAAAGCATGAGAGTAGTCATACAACGTACCGGACATGCATCTGTTACCATCAACGGGATTTGCAAGTCTGCCATTCAAAAGGGACTTATGATATTGATTGGCATAGAGGAGACAGACGGAAAGGAAGATATTGATTGGTTGTGCAAAAAGATCGTCAACCTGCGCGTCTTTGACGATGAAAATGGCGTAATGAACAAATCCATACTCGACATCGACGGTGAGATACTGGTAATCAGCCAGTTCACGCTGCACGCATCGACCAAGAAAGGCAATCGCCCCTCCTATATCCGGGCAGCAAAACCGGAAATATCTATCCCGCTATATGAACAATTCTGCAAAGAATTGAGTTTAGCGTTAGGCAAGGAAATAGGAACCGGCGAGTTCGGAGCCGACATGAAGGTAGAATTATTGAATGACGGTCCTGTGACCATTTGCATGGATACAAAAAACAAAGAATAATGACACTGGAAGAAGCACAGAAAGAAGTAGACTCCTGGATTAAGCAATATGGAGTGCGTTACTTCAGCGAGCTCACCAATATGGCCGTACTGACCGAAGAAGTAGGTGAACTGGCACGAGTTATGGCGCGCAAGTATGGCGACCAATCCTTTAAGGAGGGAGAAAAAGATAATATCGAAGAAGAAATAGCAGATGTCCTTTGGGTACTTCTCTGCATCGCAAACCAAACCGGAGTCGATGTCACCGAAGCGTTTGCACGCAGCATAGAGAAGAAAACCAAACGTGACCAAACAAGGCATATCAATAACCCTAAATTATCTGATCATGGAGGATAATGAATCCGCCCAGAACAAGTACGAGGCTTCTTTGGCAAAGTACAACACCAATTTGAACGATGCGGAAGTGGCTGCAGAAGTAGCCAAAATAATCGAGGAGAAAGTGCCTGCAAACAACACTCCGGAAGTAAAGAAATTCCTGTTCAATTGCATTGACCTCACCACGCTCAACAGTACAGACAGCGATGAAAGCGTCATGAAATTTACTCAAAAAGTAAACCGGTTTGACGAAGAATTTCCCGACCTGAAAAACGTGGCAGCTATCTGTGTATATCCCAATTTTGCAGAAGTAGTAAAAGATACATTGGAAGTAGAAGATGTAAAAATCGCCTGTGTATCAGCAGGTTTCCCTTCTTCCCAAACTTTTATAGAAGTAAAAATTGCCGAAACCGCCATGGCCATTATGGAAGGCGCTGACGAAATAGACATCGTCATCTCTGTAGGCAAGTTCCTGAGCGGAGACTATGAAACCATGTGCGATGAAATACAAGAACTGAAAGCTACCTGCAAAGAGCACCACCTGAAAGTAATCTTGGAAACGGGAGCTTTGAAAACGGCAGCAAACATCAAGAAAGCCTCTATCCTATCCATGTATGCCGGAGCTGATTTCATCAAGACCTCTACCGGAAAACAACAGCCTGCCGCTACTCCGGAAGCAGCATACGTAATGTGCCAGGCCATTAAGGAATACCATGCGTTGACAGGCAATAAGATTGGTTTCAAACCGGCAGGCGGCATCAACTGTGTAAATGACGCACTGATATACTATACCATTGTGAAAGAAGTGCTTGGAGAGGAATGGCTGAACAATGAATTATTCCGTTTGGGAACCAGCCGTTTGGCAAATCTATTACTCTCGGAAATCAAAGGCGAAGAAATGAAGTTCTTTTAACAAGAAGTATTAGTGTAGAATGCAGACAGCCTGACAAGATCTCTTGTCAGGCTGTCTGCATATATAAATAATTTTATTATTTCTCACGCTCTATCACATAATCAAGATAGGAAATAAGCGCTCTCTTAACATCCGTATCTTCCATGGCAGCCAACAATGAAAGCGCCTTTTCTTTAAAGTCCACCATAACTTTCGTGGCATACTCAATGCCGCCATGCTCTTTGGTAAATTCGATCAATCGGGCTATTTCATCAGCAGTCGCCGTTCCGTTCTTAACCTTTACAGCAATCTCCTGCGCCGGCTTGTCCTGCGTTGAATTGAGTACATAAAGCGCAGGCAATGTCAGCTTTCCTTCCAGCATATCATTTCCGGTAGGTTTACCGATTTCTTTGTTCTCATAATAATCGAATATATCGTCTTTAATCTGAAAACAAAGACCGATATACTCACCAAACAAACGCGCATATTCCGCCTTTTCATCGTCAACACCCACCGAAAGCGCACCTGCTTTCATGCACGCGGCAAACAATACGGCTGTCTTCTTGCGGATGACATCAAAATAGACCTCTTCGGAATATTCAGGGTTACTGACATTGGAAAGTTGCAACAACTCCCCTTCTGCCAAATCCTGCCCTAAATTTGAAACGAGATCAATTATAGCGTAATTACGCGTCATCCCCACTTCCACCAAAGCCGTTGCCAACAAATAATCACCCGTAAGAACCGCTACCTTATTATTAAAGATAGCATTCACAGAAAGCTGCCCCCGGCGTTCGGTACTCTCATCCACCACATCGTCGTGCACCAAGCTCGCTGTGTGCAGAAGCTCCAGAGCAACCGCAGCATGCAGTGTTGCCGGACGAACCTCATTGTACAACTTTGCAGCAAGCAGAACCAGAATCGGGCGCATCATCTTCCCATTCTTCTGTCGGATATGCGCAATCACGCTATTCAGCAAAAGATTAGAACTGGAAAGGCAAGTATCAAAATGCTTTTTGAAGTCTTCCAACTCCGCAGAAATCGGGGATTTTATGAGGGATATACTGTCCATACATCACTATTTGAGCACAAAAATAGTAATAAAACAGTTAATACGGTATTTTTTTGTACTTTTACCATGAAAAAAAGGATAAATCTATGAATTCAACCGATAAACTTTTCTTGCTTGACGCTTATGCATTGATATACCGTTCTTATTATGCATTTATCAAAAATCCGCGAATCAACTCCAAAGGATTCAACACTTCTGCCATTTTGGGATTTGTAAACACTCTCGAAGAAGTGCTGAAAAAAGAAAATCCTACGCACATAGGGGTAGCTTTCGATCCTTCAGGACCAACATTCCGCCACGAGGCCTATGAACAATATAAAGCGCAGCGGGAAGAAACTCCCGAAGCCATCCGTCTCTCCGTACCTATTATAAAAGATATCATCCGCGCCTACCGTATTCCTATTCTGGAAGTCTCCGGTTACGAAGCCGACGATGTGATAGGTACACTTGCCACAGAAGCCGGAAGACAAGGGATCATCACCTATATGATGACTCCCGATAAAGACTATGGGCAGTTGGTATCGGACAATGTATTCATGTATCGTCCCAAACACAGCGGCGGATTCGAGGTCATGGGCATCGATGAGATAAAAGCCAAATTCAATATCCGCTCCACAGAGCAGGTCATCGATATGTTGGGATTGATGGGCGACTCTTCCGATAATATTCCCGGCTGTCCGGGTGTGGGAGAGAAAACCGCACAGAAGTTAGTTGCGGAATTTGACAGCATCGAAAACCTGCTTGCCCATACCGATCAACTGAAAGGCGCACTGAAGACCAAAGTGGAAGCCAACCGGGAAATGATTACTTTCTCCAAATTCCTTGCAACCATTAAAGTCGATGTACCCATTAAGCTCGACATGACAACACTCGTTCGCGAAGAACCTGATGAAGAGAAGCTTCGCAAGATTTTCGAGGAACTGGAGTTTCGCACACTCATTGACCGCGTTCTGAAAAAATCAGGTGCTCCCCTCTCCTCTTCTTCCAACTCCGTTTCACCCGACCTTTATGCCGGAACCTTGTTTGCTCGTCCAGTCGATAGTCCAACTCCTGAAAACAACGGTCCTGTTCAAGGCGATTTGTTTGCAAATTTTGCAGACAACGGCACAGGCAACGCGGAAAATTCAAATCTCACGCACTTAGAAATGCTTGATGTAGACTATCAACTCATTGATACAGAAGAAAAAAGAAGCGAAATTATTCAAAAGTTACTTACAACAGAAATTCTCTCAATAGATACTGAAACTACCGGAACCGAACCAATGGAGGCAGAACTGGTAGGAATGAGTTTCAGTAATGCCGAAAACCGGGCTTATTACGTCCCTGTTCCGGCAAATCGTGACGAAGCATTAAAAATTGTAAATGAATTCCGCCCGCTTTATGAAAATGAAAATTCCATGAAGGTGGGACAAAACATCAAGTACGACATGATTGTCCTTCAAAACTACGGAGTGCAGGTGAAGGGAAAACTTTTCGACACCATGCTCGCCCATTACGTATTGCAACCGGAACTCCGTCACAACATGGACTACCTTGCCGAAATCTACCTGCGCTATCGGACAATCCACATAGATGAACTCATCGGAGCCAGAGGAAAGAACCAGAAAAGCATGCGTGACCTTCCACCGGAAGACGTGTACCGCTACGCTTGCGAAGATGCAGACGTCACTCTAAAGTTGAAGAACGTACTTGAAAAGGAACTGAAAAAGCAATCTGCCGAACATCTCTTTTATGAAATTGAAATGCCACTCGTACCGGTACTTGTCAACATTGAAAGCAACGGAGTACGCATCGATACAGAAGCTCTCAAGCAATCGTCCGAACATTTCACTCTCCGCCTGCAGGAAATCGAAAAAGAAATCTATGCACTGGCAAATGGTGAAACTTTCAACATCGCCTCTCCCAAGCAAGTAGGTGAAGTGCTGTTCGACAAACTCAAAATCGTAGAAAAAGCCAAAAAGACCAAAACCGGCCAGTATGTTACCTCGGAAGAAGTTCTCGAAAGTCTGCGCAACAAACATGCAATCATTGGCAAGATACTCGAATACCGCGGGCTGAAGAAACTGTTGAGCACCTATATCGATGCATTGCCCCAACTGATAAATCCGCGTACAGGCCGCATCCATACCTCTTTCAACCAGGCAGTAACCGCCACCGGCCGGCTCAGTTCCAGCAATCCTAACTTGCAGAACATCCCCATTCGCGATGAAGACGGTAAGGAAATCCGTAAAGCCTTTATTCCTGATGACGGGTGCGAGTTCTTCTCCGCCGACTACTCACAGATTGAACTGCGTATTATGGCACATCTGAGTCAGGACAGAAATATGATTGACGCTTTCCTCAGCGGATATGACATCCATGCGGCCACCGCTGCCAAAATATATAAGGTGGATATCAGCGAAGTAACCACCGATATGCGCCGTAAGGCTAAAACCGCCAATTTTGGTATTATATACGGTATCTCTGTCTTCGGGCTGGCAGAACGTATGAATGTTTCCCGTCAGGAAGCCAAAGAACTGATAGACGGATATTTTGAAACCTATCCGCAAATCAAGGAATATATGGACAAAAGCATTCAGGTGGCACGCGAAAACGGATATGTGGAAACCATCTTCCACCGCAAACGCTTCCTGCCGGACATCAACTCCCGAAACGCCGTAGTACGCGGTTATGCAGAGCGTAATGCAATCAACGCCCCTATTCAGGGAAGTGCTGCCGATATCATCAAAGTAGCCATGTCGCTCATCTATCAACGCATTCAAAGTAACAATCTGAAAGCAAAGATGATTTTACAGGTCCATGACGAACTAAATTTCAGTGTTCCTGAGGCAGAAAAAGAGATTATACAAAAAATTGTAATCGAAGAAATGGAACGGGCATATCGCATGCTGGTACCCTTAAAAGCTGATTTTGGCTGGGGGAAAAACTGGTTGGAAGCACACTAATCCGGTCTATAACTTTATTTAACTTACAATCAGAAAGCAACAGAAGTGATTGCTTTAAAATACAGTTTGCTCATCAGAATATCCGGCATCTTCACTGCCGGATATTTTTTATTCATTAATCTTTCCAAAAAGAAAGTATATTTCCTACACACATTCTGACATATTGATAAAATAAATCCCGATTATTATATTTATGTCAATTTATTGCGTACATTTGCAGCGTAATCAATGACATATTGATAGAAAATAGTAAGTATAACTCTAAAAACATAAAACCATGAAAGCTTTAAAAACTTTGATTCTGTTCTCTTTTCTTTTTGTATGTGGAATGAATGTATCAGCAGACAATAAAAGTAACCTCATTTACAATTCGGAAGAAGTAAATGGTATGAAGGTCGCTGAAACTGTTTACAAAATGGACGGCAGTACACTTGCCAACTATATGAAGTACAATTATAAGTATGATGACCAAAACCGTATGACAGAAAGCGAAGCCATGAAATGGAACGCTGTCAAGAATACATGGGCCAACGACATGTGCATCCGCTACGCTTATCAAGGAAAATCGGTTACCACTACCTATTATAAGTGGAACAATAAAAAAGGCACATACGTCCTCATTCCTGAAATGACTATTACAATGGATAACCCTAACATGTAAAATACATCCATTCTCTCTTAAAGATACTTTACAACCCAAAACCTTTCTATAAACTAAAGAGCCGAGATACGCAATGTATCCGGCTCTTTTTGTATTTTTGTCTTTCAATAAAGAATATGAAACATGATACCCCAGGCACTTATCCTCTACATTGAGACAGAGATTATCCCCCGGTACGAGCAATTTGACAAGGCACATAACCTTTCGCATGTGCAGGCAGTCATTGAAGAAAGCCTCGCCCTTGCCAAACTTTATCCTGAAGCAGACGAACGCCTCGCATATACCATAGCGGCCTATCATGATACAGGACTTTGCCGGGACCGCGCCACACATCACCTTGTTTCAGGAGAAATCATAGCGGAGGATGCCAACCTCCTGCAATGGTTCGGCAAAGAAGAAATAGAAATTATGCGTGAGGCCGTAGAAGACCACCGGGCCTCCACCGACCATGAACCACGCAGTATCTATGGCAAAATCGTGGCCGAAGCCGACCGTATCATAGATCCGGACACCACGTTGCGCCGTACCGTACAATACGGGCTAAAGCAAAACCCTGCAGCCGACGAAGCATGGCACTACCAACGTTTCTACGATCATCTGATGGAAAAGTATGCTCCCGACGGCTATCTGAAGCTCTGGTTTCCCGACTCAAAGAACGCCGGACGACTGAAAGAACTGCAAACCATCATAGCGGATGAGATACGCCTAAGAAGCATTTTTCACCAAATGTTCGAAGAAGAGAAAAGATAAAAGACTATCTTTGCAGCCAATTAGCTGAATAATAATTAAAAAACAAGATATACTTATGGCATTAAAAGCAGGTATAGTGGGACTGCCCAACGTGGGGAAATCCACTCTTTTCAACTGTCTGTCCAGCGCAAAAGCACAGGCGGCAAACTTTCCTTTTTGTACTATCGACGCTCAAATGGGCCAAGTGTCCGTACCCGACGAACGACTGACCAAACTTGCCGAAATCGTTCATCCGGGGCGTATCGTGCCCGCCGTATGCGACATTGTCGATATTGCCGGACTGGTGAAAGGCGCCAGCAAAGGTGAAGGATTGGGTAATCAGTTCTTAGGCAACATCCGCGAGTGCGACGCCATTATTCATGTGTTGCGTTGTTTCGATAATGGCAATATCGTTCACGTGGACGGAAGCGTGGATCCTGTACGCGACAAGGAAATCATTGATACCGAACTCCAGCTCAAAGACCTCGATACAGTAGAAAACCGCATCAAGCGCGTGGAAAAAATAGCAAAAGTAGGTGGCGACAAATTGGCAAAAGTGGAATACGAACTCCTGCTCCGTTACAAAGATGCACTGGAACAGGGACAGAGCGCCCGCACCGTAATACCACAAAACGATGATGAGGAGCAATGCGCCAAACAGATGTTCCTGCTTACCACCAAACCGGTACTTTACGTCTGCAACGTGGACGATACAAGCGCCGCAAGCGGCAATCAGTATGTGGAGCAAGTACGTCAGGCCATTCAGGGTGAAGATGCCCAACTCATCATAATCTCCGCCCAGACCGAAGCCGACATTGCCGAACTGGAAACTTACGAAGAGAAACAAATGTTCCTCGAAGACCTCGGCCTGAAAGAAAGTGGCTGCAACCGACTGATTAAAGCCATTTACAGCCTGCTGAACCTTGAAACCTTTATCACCGCCGGCGAAATGGAAGTAAAGGCATGGACCTACCGTAAAGGCTGGAAAGCTCCGCAATGCGCCGGTGTCATCCATACAGACTTTGAGAAAGGTTTCATCCGCGCCGAAGTCATCAAATACGAAGACTATATCAAGTATGGCAGCGAAGCCGCCGTACGCGAAGCCGGAAAACTGGGCGTGGAAGGCAAGGAATACGTAGTGCAGGACGGTGACATCATGCACTTCCGCTTCAACGTATAAAAAACATCCATTGTGAGCTGTCCGGAGATTCCTGGCAGCTCATTTTTTATAATCACATCAATATGCTACAAATGACAAACAGTAATCTGAAATACCTCATTGCAGGCACAGGCGGAGTAGGCGGAAGCATTGCCGCTTTTCTTGCATTGGCAGGAAAGAACGTTACTTGCATCGCACGCGGCGAGCATCTTGCCGCTATACATGAGCATGGTTTGCGGTTACACTCCGACTTGAAAGGTGAACATACACTGAAGATACCCGCTTATACCACAGAAGAATACACAGCCCTCGCTTCCTCATCAGCCGACTTCAAGGCAGATGTTATCTTTGTATGCGTCAAGGGCTATTCCGTAGACTCCATTACAGAATTAATCAAATGCGCCGCACATAAAGATACGGTGGTCATTCCCATTCTCAACGTTTACGGAACCGGTCCCCGCATCCAACGGCTGGTTCCCGGTGTAACGGTATTGGACGGTTGCATCTACATCGTAGGATTTGTTTCCGGCAAAGGAGAGATCACACAGATGGGAAAGATATTCCGCCTGGTCTACGGAGCACACAAAAACACAATTGTTCCTCGTGAAACATTGGAAGCCGTACAACATGACTTGCAGGAAAGCGGCATCAAAGCTGAGATATCTCCCGACATCAACCGGGATACTTTCGTAAAATGGTCTTTCATTTCGGCCATGGCAGTAACAGGCGCTTACTATGACGTACCCATGGGTGAAGTGCAAAAACCCGGCAGGATACGCGACACCTTTATCGGACTTTCGCAAGAAAGCGCTGCATTGGGACAAAAGCTGGGCATTGAGTTCAAGGAAGATATGGTGGAATATAATCTCAAAGTAATCGACAAACTGGCTCCCGAAAGTACCGCTTCCATGCAAAAAGATATGGCAAAAGGACATCAGAGCGAAGTGCAGGGATTACTGTTCGATATGATTACGGCAGCCGAAGAACAGGGAATTGAGATTCCTACATACAGAATGGTAGCAGAGAAATTCAAATAATTTTATACCTTTGTCCAATTATCTTATATTATCTTTGTCATTCAGAACGTGGTGCAAAATCTTTTCCTTGCCACACATACACAAAAAGAGCAGATTCTTTGCTACGCTCCGAACGACGACACCCAATGACATAAACTAATTTTAATTACTTATGAATATACCAACTCTCCTCTCTATCAACTGGAATCCTGATCCGGAGCTGTTCAACCTTTTCGGAAGTATTCCAATCCGTTATTACGGCCTGTTATGGGTTGTCGGCATCGCTCTTGCCTATGCGATAGTACACCGTCAGTACCATGACCGGAAAATCGACGAAAAGACGTTCGAACCGCTGTTCTTTTATTGCTTCTTCGGCATCCTGATAGGGGCGAGATTAGGACACTGCCTGTTCTATCAGCCGGACTATTACCTGAACCACTTCTGGGAAATGATACTCCCCGTAAAGTTCCTGCCGGACGGCGGTTGGAAATGGACGGGATACGAAGGGCTTGCCAGTCATGGCGGCACGCTGGGATTGATTATCTCCCTCTGGATGTACTGCCGCAAGACAAAGATGCACTATATGGACGTACTGGACATGATAGCCGTTGCCACTCCTATCACCGCCTGCTGCATCCGCCTTGCCAACCTGATGAACTCCGAAATAATCGGTATGCCGACCAATGTCCCCTGGGCATTTGTATTCGAACGCGTAGATATGCTGCCCCGCCATCCGGCACAGCTCTACGAAGCAATAGCTTATTTTATCTTCTTCCTGGGCATGGTCTCCCTATACAAGCGCGGGCAGCAGAAGCGGGAGAAAGCTTCCCTACCCTATCACCGCGGCTTCTTCTTCGGCCTCTGCCTGACGGAGATATTCGTCTTCCGCTTCTTCATCGAATTCCTGAAAGAAGACCAAGTGGATTTTGAAAAGACAATGGCGCTGAATATGGGGCAATGGCTCAGTGTTCCGTTCATACTTATCGGAATTTACTTCATGTGTTTCTACGGCAAGAAAACGGCAGGAAAATAATATCCTCCGGCAATAAAAAAACTTCAAGGCATGAAACCGGCAGTTTCCTTGGATGGACTGCCGGTTTCATGCCTTGCCGTTAAATCCATACCACACAGGCTACTTCCCTTTTACTATCCGCTTGATGTCATTCAGCTTGTTCAACGCTTCAAGCGGCGTCAGGTTATTTACGTCCAGATTCAGTATCTCATCACGTATTTGGCACAGTATCGGGTCATCAAGCTGGAAGAAGCTGAGCTGCATGCCGCCACGCATCTCTCCCACTTCGGCCATAGGTTTGCTTGATACACCCTGTTGACGGTTGTCCGTCTCAAGTTGCTTCAAAATGTCAGCGGCACGTTTCACGATACTTTTGGGCATACCCGCCATTTTAGCCACATGAATACCGAAAGAGTGTTCGCTGCCACCCCGTTCCAGTTTACGCAGGAAAATGACTTTATTATCGATTTCCTTCACCGACACATTATAGTTCTTGATGCGTTTGAAGGACTTCTCCATTTCATTCAGTTCGTGATAGTGCGTGGCAAACAGCGTACGGGCCTTGGCACGAGGATGTTCGTGGATGTATTCCACAATGGCCCATGCAATGGAAATGCCGTCGTAAGTGGAAGTGCCGCGCCCCAACTCATCAAAGAGCACCAGACTGCGGGAGGAGAGATTGTTCAAGATGTCCGCCGCCTCGTTCATCTCCACCATAAA
>OGHC01001183.1_pt1 | contig 12450 bp, 9 predicted proteins | sample 1571381 | NCBI WGS metagenome assembly OGHC01 (sample SAMEA2581945, study PRJEB24529) | metagenome | biome: Human gut stool | place: China | collected 2011 | reverse complement strand
CAGGCGGTTGTGGATACCTATTATCATTGCCCCACAAAGCCAAAGGGCAAGAGCGTGCGAGTTACGGTTTCTGCCTCATCTTTTGTGCCAAAGCCGTTTACGCCGTTCCAGTGGCACGGACAGGATACAATTCCTACCCTCCATGCAAAACAACAGCATATTAAAGAGAGCATTACCACCCGTAAAATTCAGTTCAATTACCACGATGCCGACACAAGCTATCTTGAGGCGGTGTTTGCTCGTGGCGACAGAAAGCTATGCAAAGCGATGGAGCTTGCCTGCGAAAAAGGCTTTCATTTTGACGGCTGGGGCGATTGCTTTGATTTGCAGAAATGGCTTGATATTTTTGACGAATGTGGCATAGACCCGACTTTCTATGCAAACCGTCAGCGCTCCTTTGACGAAGTATTCCCATGGGATCATCTTGATTACGGCGTAACAAAGGAATACCTTATTAAAGAATGTAAAAAAGCATATGAAAATACAACAACACCGCATTGCCGACTAAAGTGCAATAACTGCGGTGCAGCAAAATACGGGGAGGGTGTGTGCTTTGAAAAACGCAAGAGTTTGGTTTAAGAAAGATAACGAGTGCCGTTATATATCGCACCTTGACTTAAACCGCTGTATGCTCAGAGCATTGCATAAGAGCAAAGCGCCGATATGGCATACAGAGGGATTTAATCCGCACCCGTTCGCTACATTTCCACTGCCGCTTTCACTTGGCTTTAGGGGAATAAACGAGTGTATGGATATAAAATTAATAGAAGATATTTCTGATGAGGAATTAATAAACAACTTAAATGCCTGTTTGCCGCAGGGAATAAGAGTTTTTGCCGTTACAGAGCCGATTATGAAAGCAGGCAAAATCGCATTTGCGAGCTTTAATATCAAAATCACAAGCGACGCATTAAACTCGCATAAGGTTTATACTGCGCTTAAAGACCTTTTGGAAAGCGAAGAAATTATGCTTGAAAAGAAGTCGAAATCGGGATACAAGACCGTTGATTTAAAGAAAAGCATTAAGGAATATTCTTTATCCGAGAAATCCGACTTTACCGAGCTTGAAATTACACTTTCGGCAGGCAGTACCGATAACGCAAACCCGAACCTTGTTATAAAAGCATTGGAAAATGCAACGGGCGAGGAGTTTTACGCAGATATTACAAGAGAGGATTTATATAATTCTGATATGGAATTATTTAGATAAACTATGTTTACATTTACAATTCTCAATGCAAATTCATATTAAGTAATTTTCAACGGCGGCATTGACAAAGAATTTGAAAAAAACTTGAAGATGAAATCAATGCAAAATTTCTTGAGTATATCAAATTGTATTCAACCTTTTGATTTTTGATAAAACTCACAATGTTTCACACATTATTGTACTTCTATTCATATAATCGTCACAAAGCAGGGTTATTATATAAGCACAATAAAGCTAATAAGACATTTTCATAGATTTTCCTCTTCTAAATTTTTTTAACCAATGCAGTGACCGACATAGTCGGTCACTTTGCATTTTACGGAAAAACGGAGCAGTTATGTATTATTATTCTCTAAACGAATATTTAAAAAACACCTTTGGCGAAAAGGTATATAAAATTTCTCTTGACGGAGGTATGACCTGCCCAAATCGTGACGGCAGAATAGACACCCGGGGCTGTATTTTTTGCAGTAGGGGAGGTTCGGGCGAATTTTCCGCAAGCAGAAATCTAAGTATAACCGAGCAGATAGCGCAGGCAAAGGAGAGAATATGCAGGAAAACCGATTGCAAAAAGTTTATTGCGTATTTTCAGCCGTTTACAAATACCTATGCGCCTGTTGAGTATCTCGAAAAAATCTTTACCGAGGCTATTGCGCCCGATGAAATTGTGGCGCTTTCTGTTGCCACTCGTCCCGACTGCCTGCCCGACGAAGTTATCGGTTTGCTGTCAAGGATCAATAAAATTAAACCCGTATGGGTAGAGCTTGGATTGCAGACTGTTCACCAAAGTACGGCGGACTACATCCGCAGAGGTTATCCGCTGAGTGTGTATGACGATGCCGTAAAGCGATTGCACAAAGAGGGGATAAGCGTAATAACCCACATTATTATAGGCTTGCCAAACGAAACCGATGATATGATAATTGAAAGCGCAAGGTATGCAGGCGAATGTTCTGACGGCATTAAGTTACAGCTGTTGCACATATTAAAGGGTACCGACTTGTGCGATGAATATTATAAGGGCAATGTTTCTGTACTTTCGCTTGAAAAATATACCGAAATTCTTGTAAAATGCCTGCAAGCTATTCCAAAAACAACAGTAATACATCGTCTTACAGGTGACGGCGACAAAAATATTCTTGTCGCACCCATGTGGAGCGCAGACAAAAAGCGTGTGCTTAACTACATTAATAGGGCAATCAGAGAAAGTGAGTAAAAGTATCAATAAATTTGAAAAAAGTCTTGATTTTCACTTTTCTATTTGATATAATAATCATTGTCTTTGGAGAGATGTCCGAGCTGGCCGAAGGAGCATGATTGGAAATCATGTGTACGGTAATCACCGTACCAGGGGTTCGAATCCCCTTCTCTCCGCCATAATTTTAAAAAAGTCTTGTCGATTTCGGCAAGGCTTTTTCTTTTGGTATAATGCTTTATTGTGAAAAATATTGCTGAAAAAGTGCGGTTATAATAAATAAGTACAAAACTAATACAAATTATGCATATTGACAGCAAAAATTTTTTATTATAAAAAATTTATAAAATTATAATTCTTTGAAGTAATTTAAAATATAATTATTGCACAATAATCATATATATGCTTTGTATATAATTAATAAAGAAAAGTCAAAATCGACAAAACATCAAAAAAATATTGAAATAAAAACCTAAAAATGTTATAATGTTAAGAAATAAAAATATGGGTTAGTATACGGTCTGACTGCCGAATACAGCAAACTCACCGAAGGTCAGTCGGTAAAAGCGGTCGCCGTCAAAGCAAAACTTCCCTCTCGGACGGTACAGACTTTATTCGGCTCATATATTTCAATTTTTTAAATGGAGGTAATAAAAATGAAAACTAATTTCAAGCGTATTGGCAAACAGTCGATTTCTATTGTGCTTGCTGTTATGATGATGCTTTCGACTATGCTTGTCGGTATGGTTACTTCGAATGCGGCTATCAGCAATTGGGTTTTAAGAGGCTCATTCAATGAGTGGAATGAAATCCAATTTGGTGGTGCTGATGGCGGTTCTATTACTTATGACCTTTCTGCTTATAAAGGTCAAACTGTTGAGTTTAGAACCGATGCTTATGAAAATGGTACCTTAATTATGAATTCATACGGTGACACAGTTGTAGCCGGTACTGAGTATCAACTTACTTGGAAAAAAGGCGAACCTATGAAATATACTGTGTCAAGCACAGGTACAGGTAAAGTTACATTTACCGTTATTTCCAAAAACGGCAATAACTATTTAACTGTTACTGAAGGAGATCAACCTATAACAGTTACACCTTACTATGTTGCCGGTGAGAATAGCCTTGTTAATGGTAAAGAATGGACTCCAGCACAAGCTGAGGATAAAATGTCATATGATGAATCTACCAAAACTTATTCAATAACTTACAGTAATAAACCAGCCGGAACTTATCAGTTTAAATTTACCGGAAACAGCACATGGATATCAGTTGATAATTTTACACTTAATTATGACGGCTGTCAATTGACAAAAAAAGATGGTAATTTTCAAATTGAAACAACAAATCAGTCTGATATTACTATTAAATATGATGGTGATAAAACAGTAACAGTTACATCAGCTTCATCAGCTGTAAATTACAAAGTAACTGTTGATAAAAATATCAAAAACGGTACAGTTACTACTTCTGAAACCTTACTTGCGGAAGGAAAGACATTTACAGTAACATCAGAACCGAGTGACGGTTATGAGCTTGATACTGTTACTGTAAAAGATGCAAACGGTAATGCTATCAAACCTAACAGTGACGGTTCTTACACAATGCCTGCAAGCAATGTAACTGTTTCTGCTACATTTGCACAAAAACCGGATTGCCGTTTAGGCTTTGGCTATGTAACAGGCAGCGATGATAAAATGGGTACTTTCAGCTGTTCGAGCAATGGCAGTCCTATAGATGAAGGCACATATCCGTATGGTACAGAGGTAACATTTAATGCTGTTGCTAAGGAAGGTTATGTATTTAAAGGTTGGTACTCAGATATCAACGGTACAAGCGATTGCCTTTCAACAAATACAACATACACATTTAAACTTACAAAAGACACTGATGTATTTGCAAAGTTTGCTGAAGCTACAGGTACAATGATTCCGAATCTTTACCTCATTTACAGCGACAGCGATTCAAACCCGAGTGCTTTCACAAAGCATCTCAACCTTTACCGTGATTCAAATAATCAGGTGTATGCTTACTTTGACAGCGCAGACTTTGACACCTCTAAAACATATTGTTTTACGATTTCTGATTCAGTAGGTAAGTCAACATCATGGGAATATGCGTATGATAATTACAATAATTCCAAAGCTTTTGCTAATGAATCTAATAAAAAGTATCTTGACTGCGGTCAAAGCGGACATAACTTGCCTAAGCAAGGTCAAGATCAATATGTAAGTACAACTTTCGCAAGGTTTAGAGTACTTGAAGATTATGCAGATACTATTTCAAGCGTAAAGATTAACCTCGGTTACTACAACGGTACCGACATTGTTGAGAGTTCAACTCTACAAATTCTACAAGTTAATAGGTTATTCCTGATGCTTCAGGCACAGTTTCTTCGAGAGTTAAAGTATATGCTAAAGACGGTACTGTCAGAGCTACATATCAGAAGTACGCTGATATGGCAGATACTGTAATTTCTTACACAGGTGATGATGTAACTAAGCTGAAATCTGCTGATTATTATAATGAAGGCTACGCAAAGTTAGGCTCAACAATTACAGTTACAACTACAATTGCAGAGCCTTACAGAAGCGAATACTATGTAAAAGCATTCTCAGTAAATGGCTATTCTTACGGAATTATTGATAGCTCAAAGGCTAATGCTGACGGCGTATATTCATTTGAATACACAATTCCTGAGGATTGCACAGATAAGTTTATTGAAATCACACCTATTTACTACTACATCGACGTTACCGACACAGTTACATTCTATGTCGAGGGCTTTGACGAAACAGTACAGGCTAAGTGGGGCAACACAGTTGCTGTTCAGGCTTGGTACAAAAACGGCAAAGAAAAGGACAAATTTAATTCTCTAACAAAGAATGCACTTGGCGGTTATCCCGGTCAGCCTTTGGTATATGAGGGTGGTAAATATTCAATGCAGATTCCTAAATACCTTAACGGTAAAAAAGCTAATTATGTTAAGGGTATTACATTGAACAACTACTTCTGGGACGATATACATAAACAGAGCTTCTCGGATAAGAGTAATAAAAGTGAATTTAACTGCCAGACCTATGACTATGATGACTTCTACAAACTTTCTGAAACTTCGGATGTAGATAATATTATCTTCGACTTCCGTTACAGAACTACAACAGATAATATTCCGTCTAAAGACGGTTTAACCAAATCTACTTATAATCCGAAAGAACTTGAACCGCTTAAGGATTACTATGGCAATATCGTTGACATCTTTGGAAATTTTCTTTCAGAGGATTGGAAAGATGCTTATAACAGCAATTATCTTACAGTAATATCTAACGGTTATAAGAAAATTGAAAATATTGGTAATTATGCTACTGAGTGGTCAGTATATGACAAAGACGGTACATACATTACTACAATCAACTGTTCAAGCCTTATTGATGAGAAGATGGTTGACACTTCTTCTTATAAGGAAGCTTATGACAAACTTAAGAAATATGCCGGTTCACCTGTAAAGATTGCTTATGAAATGTCAATATTTGACGGTTATGATAAGGGTACTCGTGCTGACGGCCGTTGGTATTTCTCTAAGAAAGCTCAGAAGATTTCCGCTAATGTTAAGATTGAGTACAGAGCAGACGATACTTCTAAGTTTGTTGAAGACACATTTGTAGCAGACAGCAATGTCGGTGTAAATACTAAAGCTCAGGCTTACTTTACAAATGCCGATTACAGCGGCAAGACAACATGTGAAGGTGCAGTAGGCGGCGGTAACTTCAGTGTTCATGCTCAAACAGATGTCGATGCTAATTACTATTTCATTGGCTGGTACCTTAAGACTTCTGACGGTTATTCATTCATTACTAATGAGTCCGATGCTGACTTACCAATGACAAACAACGCAACTTATGTTGCTCGCTTTATTCCAACTCCAAGCGGTACATTAACACTTTCACACACATTGCTTACAGGCTCTGCAGATGGCAAAACTTTCATTAAGGCAGACATCATAGACAGCAACAATATTGTTAAGGCGTCTATTGCCGAAACATCCGGTAACCTTGTAATTCCTTCAAAATATGTTACTTATACAAGCACATATAAAATTCGTCTTACACTTAGAACCGTACCTTACGGTAATGATACAGTAGAAGGCTTCTATGAAGGTTACAGCAGTGACACACCTAAGCGTTATGATGCAACATTTACAGGCACAGGTGAGAAAACTTACAGTGTAGTGCGTGCAATTAGCTCATTGTTTGAACCATATGAAGATGATGATCATAATATTTCATACAGACTTATCAAGTCAAACATTCCGTTCTATTCAAATATCAAATCAAATCCACTCGAATACACGATTACTTACACTTATAAAACAAGACTTAACGGCGAACAGAGTTATGTAGTCAAAGACACAGTTTCAGGTATTGAGTTAGAGGAAATGTGGGCTGCGAATGTAGCTGCACATCTTGAGAAAGATCAGCTTAGCAAAGAATTCATCACAAAGAAAGCTCCGTTTGTATCTAACTTCAGAAATGAGATTAAGTGGGATATTGATCATGCAGTAATCACCGACTATACCGCTACTGTTGATGCTACTACTAAATCTCCAGATCTTACAATTACAGCTCTTGCTGTTGACGGTGGATGGACAAAACCTGAAACTGTTAAGTATGGCGAATTAGCTATGTCAAACGGTGATTATCTCTACAAGACAGGCACAACCGAGTTCCCTGATACTATTAAGTATTCAACCGCAGATGACGCTCATGAGTATGAACTCAGCTACTGGGCAATCTTTGATAACAGAGATAGCGCACAGCAGTTTAGCGATGCAGTTAAGAATTATATGGCTAATCCTAATACAGATATGTCAGTAAGATTAACAGAACTTTCTAAGCTTGACGGTTATAAAAACCTCATTGCTAAGTCATATTCTAAGGAATATAACTATGTAAGCTATCAGAACTACTATATCGTTCCTGTATATGCAGACAGATTTGCTAAGGAAGATATTAAAGAGGCTCAGGCAAGCATCAGACTCCTTGAGTACACAAGAAACCAGTGGACAACAGGCGACGGTGTAAAGGGTGACGGCGAAACACTTAATACAGGTGCTACTAAGAACGATTACCTCTACACAGACTTTGCTCTCAGCTTTGATAAGGATCAGAAACTCATCAAGAATAATGCTAATATCAAGGTTGGTATTGCATTTGAAATCGTTGCAAAATATAACGATATTAATGATCTCAAGTCTTATGTAACAGATTCTGATACTACTGCTATTGGTGAAAAGGTAATGGCTGCAACGGCTAACGGTAAGGTAGGTACTTACACAATAGGCGATGCTAACAGAAATATTTACAGATACGAGATTAAGAACTCTGATATTTCTGTAAAGAACAGAATTGAGTATTACTTACAGTTTAAGAACACCTCAAACGCAAGACAGAATGTATTAAAGGTTTACTCATATATTTATGATACAGTTTCAGGAAAGATTTACTTAAGTGATCCTGTTTATATGAATATGTATGATATCGGTAACCTTACATATATCACTTCTGACTTAGCAAACATCAACTTAGGCCCTGACGCCACAGTTTGATGATTTGAATTTTTGGGCAGGGCAGAGTAAAATCTGCCTTGCCGTTAAAATACTTATGGAGGTATTTGAATGAAAAACAAAAAGGTTTATTCTTCGCCTGAAGTTGAAGTAACTAAATTCTCATTTGAGAATATTCTCGCTGGCAGTGAGACCGATGATGTTGATTTGCAAAGAATTAAACAGAGTAATCCTGATATCATCGCTACTGGCGGTGCTGAAGTTAGTGGTGAAGACTGGTAATAAATGAGGTTTTATTATGAGAACTCATTATTTAAAAAAATTTTCATGCTTAGCTATTGCTTTAGCTTTAATAATGTCTGCCGTTGTATCTGCAAATGCGGCTACTTATTTTGAAGAAAACGGTTTTAAATATTTGCCGACAAGCGATTTCAATTGCAGAATTTACGGATACACCGACTCTAAAACCGATGTTGTCGTTCCTAATAAGCTCTCAGCATACACTGTTTTGGAAATTGCTGATTACGCATTTTTGAATAACACAGCGATTGAAAATATTTCATTTTCAAATGCAAAATCAATAGATGTAATCGGTGAGTTTGCTTTTAGCGGCTGTACTTCTTTGAAGTCGGTCAATATTCCTATGACGCTTGATAAAATCGGTTATGCCGCATTTATGGGCTGTACTTCTTTGACATCTGTAAATATCAGCTCTAATATTTCAGAAATTAAAGGACAGACTTTCCAGAACTGCACTTCTTTAACAGAGTTTACCGTTCCTAATTCTGTCGGTACAATTTCGGATTTTTCATTTGCAGGCTGTACCTCTCTTGAAAAAGTCGTTATTCCGAAAACAGTTAAAAATATTTCTGACAAAGCATTTTTGAATTGTGATAAACTTACAATTTACGGTTATTCAAATTCTTATGCTGAAACTTATGCAGAGGAAAACGGAATTAACTTTGTATCGCTTGACAAGAAAATTCTTCTCGGCGATGTCAACCTTGACGGCAAAGTAGATGTAAACGATGTAACCTTACTTCAGCGCTACATCGCAGGTGAAACCGAAGTCATAACATCAAAAGACGCTTTGACTGCCGCTAACTTCAATAAAGACGGCAACATTGATGTTCTCGATGTTACAGATATTCAGACATTCATTGCAAACAGCGAAAACTAATAATTCAATTAAAAGCACAGGTGGCAACATCTGTGCTTTTTGTTGCTTATTTTCAGATTTTGTAATATAATATATTTGGTGATGTTATGCCGATTTATAAAATAGCAGATATCGTGTGCAAATTGAAATCCAATTTTAAGGAATTTGAGTCAAAAGCAAAAGATTATCAATACTTTGGCGATGAGCCGCCTTTAATAAAATTTACAATTCGTGAAGATTATGTGCGACAAAAATATGATGATAAAATGCTTATGAGCATTGGCGGATTGGAAAATATCTTTATGTCCGATATTTTCAATAAAAAAGTACTTAAATTCAACGCAATATTTCTTCATTCATCCGCAATTATCTATAAAGAAAAAGCGTATTTGTTTTCCGCAAATTCCGGTGTTGGAAAGTCAACCCATACTAAATTATGGATAGAAAAATTTGGTAAAGACAAGATAAAAATTCTAAATGACGATAAACCCATTATCAGATTTATAGAGAACGAATGGTATGTGTACGGTTCGCCATTTGACGGCGGAAGTGGGGTAAACACTAATACTCGTGCAAAGCTCGGCGGAATAGTATTTCTTGAAAGGGCACAGACAAACAGCATTGTAAAGCTGAATAAAAAAGATGTTTTTCCAATGCTTTATAAGAATACAATTAAGTTATCCCTTGATGATGAATATGCCGATTATATGTTGACTACTGCCGATAAGCTAATAAGCGAAAATAATTTTTATTTGCTTAAATGTAATACTGATATTGAGTCAGCTGAAATTTGTGAGAAATTTTTGACCGATGGGAGATAGCTATGAATAGGCTGAAAAAAATTCTTGATTCTGAAACCAACAAGTGGATATTCAAAAAAGCAAGACCGCAAATACTCAGCATAATTTTAATGTCGGTAATATACGGAGCAATGGCATATCTTGGCGTTGCCGTTGCAACCCTGTCGAGAGGTATCGTAGATTCAGCTGTTAATACCAATGTTGGCGGAATTGTTTTTTACGCAGTTATCCTCGTTTCACTTACAGTTGCACAGCTTGTCATCAGAATATTAAGCAGGGTGCTGACTTTTAATGTGTCTGCTAAACTTGAAATCCGTATGAAACAGGATTTGTTCAATCACATTATAAGAAAAAAATACGATAGAATCTCCGAGATACATACAGGTGAATTGCTCAACAGAATTACAAGTGATGTTTCCGTTGTAGTTAGTTCTATAATTTCTATTATTCCAAACATTGTTTATTTTTTGGTAAAGTTGGTCGGCGTTTTTATAGTGCTTTTTTCGATTGACAAAACATTTTGCCTTGTGTTCGTTTTCGGCGGAGCGCTTATGTTTGCCGTTGTATTGCTCTTTAAGTCTAAAATGAAATCTTTGCATAAGGCAGTTCAGGAGTCTGACGGCAAAACTCGCTCTTTTTTTCAGGAGATATTTTCAAGTCTGCTCGTTGTAAAAACTTTCGGAGCTGAAAACAAGGTAGCCGAAAATGCAATGAATCTTCAGCAAAATAATTTTAGAATTAAGAGAATAAGAAACTATATTTCAATATTTGCTACCACAGGATTTTCGTTTGTTTTTGCCCTTGGCTATATGTATGCTCTCATATGGGGTGCGTTCGCTATCAGCGACCACACAATTACATACGGTGTGCTTACTTCTATGCTTGCCCTTGTATCCCAAATTCAAGGCCCTGTTCGTGGAATCAGCAGTATTTTGCCGTCTTATTATTCTGCGCTTGCATCTGCCGAACGACTTATGGATATTGAAAACCTTGAGAACGAAGAGATAATCAACAAGTCTGATATTGATGTGCTCAAGCTGTATAGTCAAACCGAGAAAATCGTGTTTGATAATATCACTTTTAGCTACTGCAGGGAAGATGTGCTAAAAAATACAAGTCTTGAGTTAAATAAAGGTGACTTCGTTTTGCTTGCAGGCATTTCGGGAATTGGCAAAAGTACGCTTACAAAGCTGTTGCTTAATGTTATTACGCCTGATAACGGAGAAATTTACCTTTCGCTTGCAAATGGTGGTAAGGTGTATATAGATAAAAACGTGCGCAGTATGTTTTCATATGTGCCGCAGGGAAACTTTCTGCTTTCGGGCACTATCAGAGATAACATAGCTTTTACTGCTAATTCTCCCGATGATGAAAAAATCATTAAAGCCGCCAAGATAGCGTGTGCTTATGATTTTATAGAAAAATTGCCCCAAAAACTCGATACTGTTGTGGGAGAGAACGGCAAGGGACTTTCTGAGGGACAAATTCAGAGAATTGCAATCGCAAGGGCAGTTTACTGCGACTCGCCGATTATAATTTTTGATGAGGCAACCTCGGCACTTGATGCTGATACCGAAGTGCAACTTCTCAAAAACTTAAAAACGCTCAAGAATAAAACCTGTATTCTCATTTCACATAAAATGGCAGCTAAGGAAATTTGCAACAAAGAAATTGTGATTGATAATAAAAAAATAATTTCTTACGATATTTAACCTTAGTACAAGCAAAATAAATCCTCTGACCGAATACTTATAATCAGGAGTATTTTTAATTATAGATTTTGTCAGAGGTGATTTTTTGTTTGAATTAATAAACTTTCTCGGTCAGTATATTTGCTTTTTTATTCTGCATATTTGCGGTAACGGTTCTTTTCCTAAGCCGCTTTCAGAAAAAGAAGAACACGAATATCTCGTACGCAGTGCTAACGGTGATATTGAGGCGAGAAATACTCTTGTTGAGCACAATTTAAGGCTTGTGGCACACATTATAAAAAAATATTACGGAAATCAAAGCGAGCAGGACGATTTGGTGTCAATCGGCACTATCGGACTTATTAAGGCTATAAATACTTATGATCTAAGTAAAAAAATTAAGCTGTCAAGCTATGCCTCTCGCTGTATAGAAAATGAAATTCTTATGCATTTTCGCAACGCAAAAAAGACTGCACAGGACATTTCACTTAATGAAACCATTGACAGCGACAAAGACGGAAATCCGCTAACTTTGCTTGATATTATGTCTGTTGATGATAATATTCTTGAACAGCTTGATTTTCAACTGAACAGAAAAAAGCTCGGACAATTCATTAACGAGGAGCTTAGCCCAAGGGAAAAGATGATAATTATAATGCGGTACGGCTTGGATGGAAACAAACCGCAAACTCAAAAGAAAATTGCACAAAAGCTGAATATATCTCGCTCGTATGTGAGCAGAATTGAAACCAAGGCACTAAAACTTTTGCGCAACAGATTTGATAACAGTTCTAATCTTTAGTATAAAAAAGGCGGTCAACTGAACGTC
>OGHC01001180.1_pt1 | contig 12485 bp, 8 predicted proteins | sample 1571381 | NCBI WGS metagenome assembly OGHC01 (sample SAMEA2581945, study PRJEB24529) | metagenome | biome: Human gut stool | place: China | collected 2011 | reverse complement strand
AGAAGTACATACTTATGAGCATGAAAGAAGAATTGAGGAGCAGGAGCAGGAGAGAAGACAAAGAAGAAGAGAGATAAGAAGAAATAACAGGGTTAACCTGGTGTATACTACAGTGCTTGCTATCTGTGCAACAGCAGTATTTGCAATATGCTACCAGTATCTTAATCTCCAGTCAGATATTAAGACTAACAGTACTGCTGTAGTTGAGCTTCAGAATCAGCTTAATTCACTTAAGGCAGAGAATAACAGCCATGAATCAGAGATTAATGCAGGAATTGATTATAATGCAATATATGATACAGCTGTCAATGAACTTGGTATGGTATATCCAAGCAGAAGTCAGGTAATCGGTTACGATTCAAAGGAAAGTGAATATGTAAAGCAGTATAAGGATATCTCAAAATAACTAAAATGTGTGGCAGTGCGATATAAAGGATTGATAAATTTATGGACAATACCAGTGAAGCAAGAAGAAAGAAAATAATGCGCAGGAAACGCGTAATGCTTAAGAGGACACACAGAAGAATTAATGTTACATTTATAATAGTATTTGTATTATTACTTGTACTTGGTGTAAGGATATTTATGATTAACTATACACATGGGGAGGAATATTCCCAGGCGGTGCTTAATCATCAGACATATACATCAACTACAATTCCTTATATGCGTGGTAATATTACTGCAAGTGACGGAACAGTTCTGGCATATAGTGAGAAGGTGTATAATCTGATACTTGATGTAAAGAGTGTTACATCAGAGGATGGAAAATATCTTAATAATACAATAGATGCATTAGTAAAATGTTTTGGTCTTGATAAAGATAATATTAAAAAAATAATTAACGATAATCCTTCAAGCCAGTATCAGAAGCTGCTTAAGGAACTGACATCAGATGAGATAGCTGAATTTAATGAGCTTAAGGCACAGAAGAACAGCAATATATATGGTGTATGGTTTGAGGAAAGCTATGTGAGAAAATATCCGTTCAGTACTCTTGCATGCGATACTATAGGTTTTGCATCCAATGTCAATGGTGGTGAGCTTGGTCTTGAAAGCCAGTATGACGATGAACTTTCAGGAACAGACGGAGTTTCATACAGCTATGTTGATGAAGATCTTAATGCAGTAGAAACGACAAAGGCAGCAGTTAACGGTAATAATATTATTACAACAATTGATTATAATGTGCAGTCCATAATAGAGAAATATATGGTTGCATATAATCAGGAAAAACCATCTAAGAATACAGCTATTGTTGTTATGAATCCTAAGAATGGTGAGATTCTTGGAATGGCAAGCTATCCACAGTTTGACCTTAATAATCCCAGAAATCTTGCAAATGTATATTCTGAGGAACAGCTTGCATCAATGTCAGATACAGATGTAACTAATGCATTGTATCAGTTATGGACTAATTATTGTGTATCAGAGTCATATGAGCCGGGTTCAACTTATAAGCCATTTACTATTGCAGCAGGTCTTGAAGAAGGCGTTGTGCATGATGGAGATACTTATGAATGCAAGGGATATGAGTATGTTGGCCCTGATATGATTAAGTGCCACTCATATTCAACAACAGGAAGCCATGGTGTGCTTACATTGTCGCAGGCATTGGAAAATTCATGTAATCCGTACATGATTAATATTGCAATAAAGCTTGGCAATGTCAGATTTGCACAGTATGAGAAAATGTTTGGATTTGGTGCAAAGACTGGTGTAGACCTTCCTGGTGAAGCTACAGGTATTATGTATGATGAGAATAAGATAACTACAATAGATGCTGCAACCAATTCATTTGGACAGAATGTTAATGTTAATATGATACAGATGCTGTCAGCGTATAGTTCTCTTATTAATGATGGCAAGTATTATCAGCCACATATTGTTAAGAAAATAGAATCAGCGAATGGAGAAGTTGTTAAAGAAAATTCACCGGTTCTTGTAAGACAGACTGTTACGGCTTCAACATCAAAGTATCTTAGGAAATATCTGGAAAATACAGTAGAATTAGGAACAGCACATAAGGCGTATATAGAGGGGTATTCTATTGCGGGAAAGACTGGTACTGCACAGAAAATCCCAAGAGCTGACCTTAAGTGGGTTATCTCATTTATAGGGCATGCTCCGGCAGATGATCCTAAATTTGCAATATACATTGTTCTTGATGAACCGGATGGAACGACTGGTACATCGGGAAGTACATCAGATGCACTTATACTTGCAAAAGACATTATGACGGAGCTGCTGCCTTATATGAATGTGTATAAGGATACAGACGAGCCATATGTTGATCCGGGAAATGCACCGGAGGAATCAGGCGTTTCAGATATCCCTGTTTCGGAACCGGCTGCAACAGGCAGTAACTAAAATTATGTAATAATAAGTAGAATAACCCTGCTTTACTTCTCATAAAATGTAGAAGACTAAAGCGGGGTTATTTGTGAATGAAGGATAATGACACATTTGGATGGCTTAGCACCGGTCATAGAAAAAAACTTGTGTTAATGATAGCTGCAATCCTTATGGTTTGTATTCTTGAATGCGTAAGGCTTGGTGTTATTATGACGGTAAAGTCTGAATATTATATGCAGAAGGCTGATGAGCTGCATCAGCGGGAGAGGAGAATTAAGGCAAAGAGGGGGAGAATTCTTGACAGAAATGGCGAAATACTTGCAGCTAATGAAGTGGTATGTACAGTTTCTGTAATACATAGTCAGATAGAGGACGAAGATAAGGTTATAAAAGTGCTTGCAGGTGAACTTGATATGGACGTAGAGGAAGTGACTAAGAAAGTTAAGAAAGTATCCTCTATGGAATATATTAAGACAAATGTGGCAAAGGATATTGGAGATGCAATAAGGGAATATGACCTGCCTGGTGTTAAGATTGACGAGGATTATAAGCGGGTATATCCGTATAATGAACTGGCTTCCAAAGTGCTTGGCTTTACTGGTGCTGATAATCAGGGAATACTTGGACTGGAAGCTAAATATGACACATATCTGTCAGGTACTAACGGTCAGATTCTTACACTGTCTGATGCAGGGGGGATTGAGATAAAGGGCAGCCGGGAAGATCGTATTCTGCCGGTTGACGGACAGGATCTGTATACAACGCTTGATGTTAATATACAGAAATATGCAACCCAGCTTGCATGGGAGACTATGGTAAAGAAAGAGGCAAAACAGGTAAGCATAATTGTAATGCGTCCGGATAATGGAGAGATACTTGCCATGGCAAATGTTCCGGAATACAATCTTAATTCTCCGTATGAGCTTAATTATGAGCCTGATGAGGAAGAGGCACAGAAGGATAAGATGGATCTTCTTAATAATATGTGGCGGAATTTCTGCATAAATGATACATACGAGCCAGGCTCAATATTTAAGACGGTTACTGCAACAGCAGCACTTGAGACAGGCGTGGTGGGTTTAAATGATTCTTTCACATGTTCTGGTGCAACGGTTGTTTCTGACAGAAGAATAAGATGTCACAAAACAACAGGACATGGAACACAGGATTTTACACATACAGTGTATAATTCGTGTAATCCGGCATTTGTTGAATGGGGCAGAAGAGTCGGTACTGATAATATGTATCTGTACATGGGTAAGCTTGGACTTCTTGCAAAGACAGGAATAGATCTGTCAGGAGAGGCAGGAACGATTATTCATAAGCAGGAAAATGTAGGCGCGGTTGAGCTTGCCACAATGTCATTCGGACAGTCTTTCCAGATAACACCCGTTCAGATGTTAAGGGCTGTTTCGGCAATTGTAAATGGTGGAAGCCTTGTTACACCACATTTTGGGCTATACACAGGTTCATCAGATGGTTCAGTGGTAAATGAGTTTGCATATTCAACACAGGATGAGGCAATATCATCCCAGACGAGTGAAACTATGAAAAAGATTCTTGAGGGGGTGGTGTCAGAAGGTGGAGGAACGAAAGCATATATTGACGGCTATTCAATAGGTGGAAAAACAGCAACATCACAGAAACTGCCAAGAGGTTCAGGAAAGTATATTTCATCATTCATAGGCTTTGCTCCGGCTGATAATCCACAGGTTATAGCGATGTGCTTAATTGATGAACCGACAGGTGTATATTATGGTGGAACAATTGCTGCTCCTGTTGTTAAGACACTGTATGAAAATATATTGCCGTATATTGGTATAGAAAGGTCAGTTCAACTTGAAAAAAACGATGATTGATAGTAATATATTTTTGTATACATTTTGTATGAAAGGAAGTAAACGACGATGGATTTAAAGAATAAGACAGTAATGGTCGTGGGAACAGGTATAAGTGGTATTGGAGCCGTAGACCTTTTGAATAAAGTTGGTGCTGACTGCATACTATATGATGGCAATGAAAAGCTTGATAGACAGAAGGTGCAGGAGAAGTTAGGAGATAACAAGGCAGAGATTATCATCGGAGCATTTGATGAGGCACTTCTTCCGAAGATTAATCTGCTTGTAATAAGTCCGGGTGTTCCTATTGACAGTCCGATAGTGCTTACATTTAAGAATGCCGGTATCCCTGTATGGGGAGAGATTGAGCTTGCATATAATTTTGATAAGGGTAAGGTTATTGCAATTACAGGAACTAACGGAAAGACAACAACTACAGCACTTGTTGGACAGATAATTGCTGCATATAATGAGAAAACATTTGTCGTTGGTAATATAGGTAATTCATATACAGGTGAAGTGTTAAAGACAAGTGAGGATTCATATACAGTTGCTGAGATAAGCAGCTTCCAGTTAGAGACAGTACATGAATTCCATCCGATTGTATCTGCAATTCTTAATATTACACCTGACCATCTTAACAGACACCATACAATGGAATGCTATGCATGGACCAAGGAAAGAATAAGTGAGAACCAGACTAAGGCAGATACATGTGTGCTTAATCTTGAGGATAAGTATCTTACAGACTTTGCACCTGAGTGTAAGGCTGATGTCGTGTGGTTTTCAAGTGAAAGAAAGCCATCAGTCGGAGCATATGTAGATGGTGAGATGATTAAGTATACAGATGGAACTAATGATTATGACATGTTGAATGTTCATGACATGAATCTTTTAGGAAAGCATAACTATGAAAATGTATGTGCAGCAATTGCAATGACTAAGGCTGCCGGAATTCCTGATGATATTATAATAGAACAGGTTAAGAAATTTAGAATTGAATATGTTGCAACTAAGAATGGTGTTGATTACTATAATGATTCCAAGGGAACTAACCCAGAGGCAGCAGTTAAGGCTATTGAAGCTATGGTTAAACCTACAATTCTTATCGGTGGAGGTTATGATAAAGGCTCAGAATTCGACCTTTATGTAAAGGCATTTAAGGATAAGGTTAAGCTTCTTGTGCTTATAGGACAGACAAGTGCCAAGATTGCTGATACATGTAAGAAATATGGCTTTGATAATATCGAATATGCTGATTCAATGGAACAGGTAGTAGATATATGTGCTAAAAATGCGGTGAGTGGAGATGCGGTTCTTTTATCTCCTGCATGTGCAAGCTGGGGAATGTTCGATAACTACGAACAGAGAGGAAGAATATTCAAGGATCTTGTCAATAATCTGTAAAAAGGCGGTGCTTTATGCCGGGGAATAATAGAAATAGAAGAAATAACAGAAACAGAAAAAAGAGAAAACAATATGGATTTTACTTTGATTACACTCTTCTTTTTGTGCTTGTATTCATAGTTGGCTTTGGACTTACAATGATTTACAGCACAAGCTCATATACAGCGCAGATTGAAGAGGGTGATCCGGAATTTTATTTCAGAAAACAGCTTATATTTACTATAATAGGCTTTGCTTTAATGATAGTTGAAACTAAGATTTTAGATTATCATTATCTTAAGAAGCTTGCAGTTGTAATATATATAGGCGGACTTCTTTGCATGTTCCTTTTAAAGACTCCTCTTGGAATTACAAGAAATGGAGCTACCAGATGGATAAAGATTCCGGGTTTGGGACAATTCCAGCCTGCGGAGCTTGTAAAGATTGGAACGATTGCCATGACTGCACTTCTTATAGTGAAAGCAGGGCAGAATATAAAGAAATTCAGGACTGTTATAGTGATATGTATAATAGCCGGTTTTGCACCGGCACTGCTTGTTTATGTGCTGTCTTCTAATATGAGCAGCGCACTTATTGTAGCACTTATCTCCGTTGTTATGACATTTGTGGCATATCCGGGATATAAAATATATGTTGCACTGACGGGGCTGGCAGCGGTGGCTTTTGGCGCATTTTACTCATGGATAAAGAAGATGGCAGCGTCGGGAAATATGACTGGAAAATTCAGATTAAACCGTATACTTGTATGGCTTAATCCTGAGAAATATATTGATGATAAGGGATACCAGACAGTTCAGGCGTTATATGCCATAGGCTCAGGAGGTCTTTTTGGCAAAGGTCTTGGCAAGAGTCTTCAGAAGCTTGGATATATCCCGGAATCACAGAATGATATGATATTCTCTGTTATATGTGAGGAGCTGGGACTTTTTGGAGCATTCTGCCTGATTGCCCTGTTTATTGTAATGTTATGGAGAATTAACCATATAGCACAGAATGCACCTGATTTGTTTGGTTCAATGCTTGCAACAGGAGTATTTGCACATATTGCCATACAGGTAATTCTTAATATAGCAGTTGTAACTAATACAATACCTAATACGGGAGTATCACTTCCATTCATAAGTTATGGAGGTACGGCGGCAGTATTTTTGCTGCTTGAACTTGGGGTTGTATTTAATATAAGCAGTCAGATTAAGTTGGAAAGATAATGGGTAGTAGGAATAGTAACAGTGTAAACCAGAAAAAAAGACGGGGCAGAAAAAGAAAGAAAGCCCTTATTATATTTGCAGTTATTGCAACTGTTGCCGGAATGCTTTTTGGTGTTACATATAAGGTGTTTGAGGCTGATACAATAGAATTTGTGGGTTCAACTCATTATTCGGATGAAGAACTTAAAAAATATATATTTGGTGGTGATTATGTTAATCTGCTATATTTCAGGATTTTTGGACAAAAAGACACCAAAATACCATTTATCCAGAAATATGATGTTGAGACGGACTGGCCGGACAGGCTTTATGTAACAGTATATGAAAAGGCAATAGTAGGTTATGTCAGGTACATGGGTTGTAATATGTATTTTGATAAAGATGGAATTGTAGTAGAAAGCTCAACGGATTTATATGAAAATGTTCCGCAGATTGACGGACTTAAGTTTGACTCAATAGTAATCAATACGAAGCTTGATGTGGGAAATGCAGATATATACAATACAATTCTTGATCTTATACAGAGCTTTGATAAGTATGATATTGATGTGGACAAAGTGTATTTTGATGCCTCTTATAATATTACGCTTTATATGGGCGATGTTAAGGTAAGCCTTGGAAGCAGCAAGGATTTTACAGACAGGCTTTTTGAATTAAAGCAGTTATCATCCAGATTCGGAACACTTAAAGGAACACTGTATCTTGATGATTATAATGGCGATGAAAGTTCTATAATTTTTAAACGTGAAAAGTAAAAAAACGGTTGATATTTTAGACGAAAAATTATAATATATTATGTAGTGCAATTTTTAGATATTAAAGGAGGCAACAACCTTGTTAGAGATAATGACTAATGACCAGGAGTCATCAGCAAAGATTATAGTTGTTGGTGTAGGTGGAGCGGGAAATAACGCGGTTAACAGAATGATAGATGAGAATATCGGAGGAGTTGAATTTATTGGTATTAATACTGATAGTCAGGAACTCACTTTATGTAAGGCTCCAACTGCTATCCAGATAGGTGAGAAGCTCACTAAGGGACTTGGAGCAGGCGCACAGCCTGAGATTGGTGAGAAGGCAGCAGAGGAGAATGTTGAAGAACTTACACAGGCAATTAAAGGTGCTGATATGGTATTCGTTACATGTGGTATGGGTGGCGGAACTGGTACAGGTGCAGCTCCTGTAGTAGCTAAGATTTCTAAGGATATGGGAATTCTTACAGTAGGTGTTGTTACTAAGCCTTTCAAGTTTGAAGCCAGAACAAGAATGGCTAATGCTGAATCAGGAATTGAGAAGCTTAAGGAGAACGTAGATACACTTATTGTTATTCCTAATGACAAGCTTTTAGAGATAGTAGACAGAAGAACAACTATGCCAGAGGCATTAAAGAAGGCTGATGAAGTGTTACAGCAGGCTGTTCAGGGAATTACAGACCTTATCAATGTACCAGGTCTTATTAACCTTGACTTTGCTGATGTTAAGACTGTTATGGTGGACAAGGGTGTTGCACATATCGGTATCGGTACAGCTACAGGCGATGACAAGGCTATCGAAGCAGTTAAGCAGGCTGTTACAAGCCCACTTCTTGAGACAACTATTGAGGGTGCATCTCATGTTATCATCAATATCTCAGGTGATATCAGTCTTATTGAAGCTAATGAAGCTGCAAGCTACGTTCAGGAACTTGCAGGAGATAATGCTAACATTATCTTTGGCGCTATGTATGATGAGAGCGTTACAGATCAGGCTACAATTACTGTTATCGCAACAGGTCTTGAGGACGGTAATGTTAATAAGGCTATGGCAGGATTTGCAGGTATGGCACAGGCAACAAGACCAACTGTTAATGTTAAGCCACAGTATACATATTCACAGCCAGCAGCAAGAACATCTTCGGCATCAAATGATGCTCCGCTTCCAGGACTTAAGCAGCCATCACCTGTTACACCACAGGTTAAGGACAGAGGAATTACAATTCCAACATTTTTACAGAAGAATAAGAAGTAATAATTTAATATAAGTATATTTAACACCGTCAGTTTGCTGGCGGTGTTTTTTTGTGCCCACTCTGTTGTTTTGACAAATTTTGCATGATATGTCGTATATAATTCCACTTGTAACAAAGAAACGGATTCAAAAGAAGGAGGTGATGTACGAAACGGTTATATATGCAGATGTTCTGTTTGGAATAAACCTTGTGGCAAACCTGTGCGTGCTGCTTATAACAGACTGGATATTTAAATTTTCTGCCAGAATATCCAGAATGATTATTTCTGCCACTTTAGGAGCTGTATGGGCTGTCATATGTGTGTGTATTCCACTAAGATTTGCACTGCTTGAAAAGTTTATTACATATGTTCCGGTAACATTAATCATGGCTATGATAATGCTTTCCGGTACTAAAGACTTTAAGCAGAAAACATCAAAACAATTAAAGCTTTATATGAGGAATCTGTTGAAAGCAGGTACGGGAATGATTCTTACTGCACTTTTTGCAGGTGGGATAATGCATTGGTTAAAGTACACATTTGCAGGGTATTTTATTGAAAATGTAATTCTGTCTGACAGTGAGCTTGTAATCTTTCTTACTGTGACGGTTATAGTTGTTGTCATTGTGCTTAAGACACTTAAAACTATCAGGATAACGGATGGTTTGAAAAGACACATTGTGATTGGCGTAGCAGAACGGGAATTTGAAATGGACGCAATAATTGATACAGGCAACAGCCTTATTGATTATGTTGGGAAAAGACCTGTTACAGTGGTTGAAAGAACGTATTTCAACGATATTCTCAGTGACATAGATAACTTACAAAAGCTTGGATATCATCTGATTCCATATAACAGTGTGGGAAATTCAGGTGGGATGATGGAAATCATAACAGCAGATTATATACATATATACGAGGGAGAAAATGTTGTGAAAAGGGAGCATGCGGCTATAGGTATGTCTCTTAGGCAGATTAATAAGAATGGGGATTATCATGCCCTTTTGGGGAAGGACATGATTATGTAGAAGAATCGGAAGTTTGAAGAAAATAAAAGGATGGATAGAAATATGGTAGTAAAGGTTGCGATGGCGGATCATTTTCAGTTTAAGGTAATGCCTTCTATAAAGAATTTTTGTTTGTTAAAGCAGGGTGACGTACATTATATAGGTGGGACAGATATATTGCCGGCACCACTTGGGGCAAGTGAGGAACAGAACGCAATAGAAGCACTGGGGACAGCTTCTGATGCTGAAGCAAAGCACACCCTGATAGAACATAATTTAAGGCTTGTTGTTTATATTGCGAAGAAATTTGACAATACAGGGGTTGGTGTAGAGGATTTGATATCAATTGGAACAATAGGGCTTATCAAAGCAATTAATTCATATGATAAGGATAAAAATATCAAGCTTGCAACATATGCATCAAGGTGTATAGAAAACGAAATTCTTATGTATCTTAGAAGAAACAGTAAGATAAAAGCAGAAGTGTCAATTGATGAACCGCTTAATGTTGACTGGGATGGTAATGAACTTCTGTTGTCAGACATTATTGGAACAGATGAGGATATTATATATAGGGATATTGAAACAGAGGTTGAATGCAAAATGCTTAAAAAGGCTATAAACCAGCTTCCGGAGCGTGAAAGAATAATAGTTGATTTAAGATTTGGTTTAAGCTCAGAGGATGGAGAAGAAAAGACACAGAAAGAGGTTGCTGATATGTTAGGAATTTCACAATCATATATTTCGAGGCTTGAAAAGAAAATAATGCGTCAGTTAAGAAAAGAAATGGTTAAAAGTTGTTGACATTTACCCCTTCCTTATGGACAATAGTACAAGAAATATTAATGGGGTACTATAATGAAACATCGCAGAACATTTAGAATAGATAAATTATTCGGACTGGCTACACTTGTCTGCTTGCTGGTTATCACTTTAATGGTGTATAATGATTTCTTTAAGGATACTGTAAGTGAAGGAAACGTTATTGGCAAGGAAACCGAGAGTGAAACCAGAACAAGTGGATATCTTAATGATAATAAGAATGTTGAATCTAAAGGGGCGTCTTCAAAGGCTGTAGTCTGTCTTGATCCATCAAAAGGTGGAAAGGATACTGGAGTGTCGTCATCAGGCAGGAAGGAAAAGGATATAAATCTTGAAATGGCTCTTGATATTAAGTCAAAGCTTGAATCTGATGGGATTGAGGTTGTCATGACAAGAACATCAGATAGGGATGTTACAGACGAAGAACGTGTAAAGATATGTAATTCGTCAAAAGTATATATATGTGTGTCACTTAGAATGAATTCATATAATGCAGATACATCAGTTTCCGGTGCGGAGAGTTATATTCACACGACAAAGCCTGTTGAGGCAGCAGAGCTTTCAAGGATTATTCTTAAGAGCATGGAAAAAAGTACTGGAATTAAGAATCGTGGAGTGAAAACCGGTACAGTTGGAGATGCAAAGGATAATTATTATATTAACGCTCATAGCAAATGTACAAGCACAGTAATAGACATGGGTTTTATAACTAATGTATCAGATTTAAAGAAAGTAACAACTGATAAAACTAAGACAGCACAAGCCATAGCAGATGGCATAAAAGATTATTTAAAACAAGCGGGGTTATATTAATGGCAGGAATTAATCAGAAGAACATAAGAAATTTTTGTATTATTGCACATATTGATCATGGCAAGTCAACACTGGCTGACAGAATAATTGAAAAAACCGGACTTCTCACATCAAGAGAGATGCAGGAGCAGATTCTTGATAACATGGATCTTGAGAGAGAAAGAGGAATTACAATTAAAGCACAGACAGTAAGAACTGTATATAAGGCATCAGATGGACAGGAATATATATTCAATCTTATTGATACTCCTGGACATGTCGACTTTAATTATGAGGTATCAAGAGCACTTGCAGCCTGTGATGGTGCTATACTTGTAGTAGATGCGGCACAGGGAATTGAAGCACAGACACTTGCTAATGTATATCTTGCATTAGACCATGATCTTGATGTATTTCCTGTAATTAATAAGATTGACCTTCCAAGTGCAGAACCTGAAAGAGTTATTGAAGAGATTGAGGATGTTATAGGAATAGAGGCACAGGATGCACCGCTTATATCAGCCAAGAACGGAATTAATATTGAAGAGGTTCTTGAACAGATTGTAACTAAGATTCCGGCACCATCAGGAGATGCTTCCGCACCACTTTCAGCGCTTATATTTGATTCGTTATATGATGCATATAAGGGTGTTATCATATTTGTAAGAATTAAAGAAGGTACTGTCAAGAAGGGTACTAAGATAAGAATGATGGCAACCGGGGCTGTAGAAGAGGTCGTTGAGGTTGGATATTTCGGTGCAGGCCGTTTTATTCCATGCGATGAGCTTACAGCAGGAATGGTTGGCTATATTACAGCAAGTATCAAGAATGTAAGAGATACAAGAGTTGGTGATACAGTTACTGATAATGACAGACCATGTGAGCATCCGCTTCCTGGTTACAAGAAGGTTAATCCTATGGTTTACTGCGGATTATATCCGGCAGATGGCGCCAAGTATCAGGATTTACGAGATGCACTTGAAAAGCTGCAGCTTAATGATGCAGCCCTGCAGTTTGAGCCGGAGACATCTATTGCTCTTGGATTTGGTTTCCGCTGTGGTTTCCTTG
>OGHC01001176.1_pt1 | contig 12523 bp, 6 predicted proteins | sample 1571381 | NCBI WGS metagenome assembly OGHC01 (sample SAMEA2581945, study PRJEB24529) | metagenome | biome: Human gut stool | place: China | collected 2011 | reverse complement strand
CGATATCCGCATGTCCAAGGACGCCTTTTACATGCTCCGGATCAGAATAAGCCGCCCAGCTGTCGATTCCGTCATAGAAGTACTGACAGTTGGTTTTCGATGAGATACGGATGAATGATTGACGCTCTTCGTCAGTGATATTCCCTACGCGCACAATGATCATGTGCTGGTAAGGAACTGAATCGCCTTCCGCTTCGAGTAGAATGGATTGGTCACCGCTTGACGGATCAGAGATGGCAGTAAGCTTCTGGACGGAGTAGATTACACCGCTGTTGGCGGGATTGTGATAATACCCTAGCAACAGGTCATTTTCGGCAAGCGGATTGTAGTCACCCTCTCTCAGATCAGGATAAACGGTGAATGTCCCGTCTCCGTTGTCTATGCTGGAGGCTATCTTGATACTGCTTGATATGATCTCTTCATCTTCTGTTACCCGGATTCGGTTGTGGACAAACTCATTCGTGATGAACTTGTCACGAACGAAGACTGACTTGAACTCTGCGTTACCGAGCTTGTCTACTATCCAGCCCGATACGCCTGAGACGAATGTGCTTACCCATTCATCTACTTCTTCCCCGGCAGCATTCAAGATCTTTTTCCCTGTTGCTTTTGCTGAGGAGATGAATCCCCAGATACCGGTGTTGATTAGTCCTGCCATTCTGTTCCTCCTATCATTTGAGTTAAGAGTGCCACCTGCTTTTCCAGTCTATGGTAGTCAGCTACGGTGATTCTCTTTTTTTGTTCTACATCAGATTCCGGTTCATCCTCGATGGTTATCGCTTCTTCAATATCTGTGTCTTCTAGTGGCGTATCCTCGTCGATAAGAATGGTTTCTTCGTCAGTAGGATCATCTATTTCTTCATAATGTTCCGGAAGTTCCAAGAGTGGTTCGGGTAGTTCTTCACCTGACAGATAGTAGGTGTATCCGAGATAGATTTCATTACCGAACAGTTGCCCGTCACTAATTCTACGGAGTACTTTGCCTTCGTCCGCAAGAATGTGTCTATTGTTTAATTTATCTATTTTCATATTTCTTCCTCCGGGAAATCGGTTGCAAATTGACTCATAGGCTTAATTCTGCCCGCTAACACGGTCCAGTTGGTTGCTGTTTTGTAGGCGTCTACTGATTCGTCAGGGATAGATAGAATAACGATAGATGTTCGAGTTACTAAAAGTGGTCGTTTCTATAGTTTGAGGTATAGCCGAATTTGAAATGATATACTTCAAGTCAAACCCTAGACTGTCAAACGAATACCGGCCTAAACTCGATGATATCGACGGAAGTACTACGCTATTCATTTTACATTCGTTACAGAAATAATTCATTGCTGTGACCGGACAATTATCAATTAATCCGGCAGGCAAATCTTTTATTTTCGAATATTGAAAGCAGCCATCAAAGTTTGATGCCTTTTTGTTGTTAATAAATAGATTCGCCGGAACCGATTCTAGTAAAGATCTAGAAAAACAACCTTGTGCTTTACCCCAGTTATCAAATCCCCCGAAAACTACCGCATTTGAACAATAGTAAAATAATCGTTCCGGAACTGAAGTGATCTTCGTGCTGGCAAAACATAAATTGAAATTAGAAGCAATTACATTATATTTAAATATATCCTCTGGTATTGAAGATAATAACATTTTTTCAAAAGCACCCTTAAATTCTCGTGCTTCCGTACAGTGATCAAACAGCCCGACAGGGATTGATGTTATTGGAACACTATAAAATACATTATTAAAAATAAATGCTTTTACACAATTATCAAACAGCCCCTGCGGAATAGATGTTAAACCTGTACCACTGAAACAACTGGAAAAATAATTTCTTTCAGTGTCATTCTTCAATATAAGCCCTACATATTTCAACATTGAAAACCCGGAGAATTCTAAGCCATTTACATTGCTGTCTCCTATGCTCCAATATGCAACAAGAGATAGCTTGCTTATTGTATTTGCATAGGTCACATTACTACAGTTTTTTATTTCTACCTGATGAAAGTCTGAAGTATTGTATGTATGTGCACAGGTTTGTTTTCCTGTCCCGGATGCATTGTCTTCCGTCCCATCTCCCCATGAAATAATATAATCAGTAGTATCTGATGTGACATCAAGAGAGACGCTTTCCCCGGTAACTAACATTTGAATATTCCCATTTTCTATCGGCTTGAATGATTCAATGTCTAATGTCATGCCGGCATTGACTGTCGCATTGGTCAGGTTAACAGTAACACTACCCGTAACGTTGAAGTATCCGCCTTTAGATACAGTGTATTCATGAGTTTTCTTACTTCCTATTACCAATACAGCTTCTCCAGACGCGTCAGTAACTCCTGTTTTTCCATCGCATTGAACAGTAGCTCCCGGTAGAAGTACAGTACCGTCTTTTACTATGAATTTAACTTCGACCGTGTTTGGTTCTACATATACAGTTAAGGATGTTGCAGACGTCCCGACAGTTATATTGCCCGTATTTTCATAATATGTGTCATGGGTAACAGAATACTGATATGTTCCTTTTCCCAATGATAAAGTACATTCACCGTACTGGTTGGTCTCTCCTGTTATTCCATTACATTTTACGACAGCACCTTCTATGAGTAGTGAATTGTATTTTACGATGAATTTAACATCCACGACACCATACACAGATACAGTGTTTGTTGTATCAGATGTTATGGCACCAAATGAGAAGGTATTGCTTGCATAGCCATAAGCTGATACGATTCCGGATACAGCAGTACCCCCACGAGGTAAAATAACATATCCGTCTGCATCAGAGATGTATGATTGATCTCCAATTGTAACAGTAGCACCTTGAACATATACCGATTGGTTATAAACTTTCACCTGAATCTTTCGCAGTGGAATATATGTCACAGTATAACTTTGAGAACGCGTACCGGCTACAAGATATGAGCCTTTATAATCTTCGTGATTATCGCATTTGAATGTGAAATCAATTGTTATATTATCTTCAGAAGTTACCTTGTATGTATATTCATTTATCTTCTCCACTTCATAGTCACATTCCAAAGTTGAATTTATAAGAGACTTGCTCTGAGAAGATTTAAAGGTAAAAGTCGTCACAGGAGCAGGTTTCAATTGACCGTATGTGATAGCCAATTCGGGAAATGCCACCTTCAGTTTATTGATTTGCGCGTCAGTAGCTACGGAGACATAGCATTTACCGGTAATAACTGCCATATCTACGTTGTTGCCATTTTCATCAACTCCTTTCAAACTCATTAGCTTTATGATCGAATTTAAAGTAGGCAGTAACCAGTCTACTCCAATCAGCCGGATACGCTCTAATTTCATATCATCTAAAGCAAAGCATCTGTCAATGATAGATAATACACTAGCCTTGTTGGTGTTCTCCCATCTGATTGTTGAAAGGTTCTGTACCCCGTCAAGGATCAATCCTGCATCAGTAATATTGATCTGATTAAGTATTGTCAGGCTGGTAACGGTTTCCGGCAGGTGCATTGTACGCATATTCCCGGCAGCCGGCAGAAGTACCGCAGTTGTTGAAGTACCTTGCGCATACAGTTCTTCAATGTTATCGCATCCGGATACGTCAATAGGCTGCGTGTAACCCGGACAGTTCGCTATGTTAAGCAGCTTAAGCATACGGTTGTTACCGACATACAGTACTGTCATATTCCGGTTCTGATACCCTTCAACGATCGATCCGATGACGAGTTCCTTTAAACGGGTCATCTTTGATACGTCAACCGAACCGGGATACAGGGCAGACAGATCACCCAAAGAAGTGATCAATGAAGCTCCATAGATGATCATTTCTGTATCATTGAAAGTCATGCCTTGTGGAGCGACCATTTTGAAACTCTCGTTGAATCCGACACGCTGTGATCTGGTGGCCGATCCCCATTTGACATTGAAGTACATCGCATTGAATGAAGTCAGGGTGAGGTCAGCGCATGGTGCTACTCCGGTCCAGACAGATGGAGTATAGGTTCGGAATACAGCCGTATCACTCAGGATTGATCCGGCAAGGAATTTGCTGTCAAGATACAGAAAACGGTTTTTCCATATCCATTTACCGTATAATTCACGGCTTCCCTGAAGAGCGTAAAGATATGCCCCGGTCTTGACAATCTGAGGATTCTCATGCGATTGAGAGTAATCCAGATAGCCTTCAATAAGCGGTTGTTCGTATTTGAAATAGCCGTCTTCGTTGTAGATCGCTTCACTCCATTTCTCCGCCTGCCGGGTATACAGGCAGTCTATCATCTTGTCATACGAAAAAATGCCACGCTGGCGCATTGTATAGTACATTTCACGGATATCGTCGGCGAACGCTTCCTCAACGAGCTTCCACAATTCCGAGTCAGCGCCATTCCAGACATTCTTATTGCCAATCGTATCCTGTATCTCTACATTATAAAGAAACTCAATTACGGCCTCGTTGTTAATAGGGATAAGGGTATCGTTATCATAGAAGATAAACGACCACTTGCCGTTACCAATCCGGGTGAGGAACATATTTTTGGCACGCTGGTCGGTCATACCAAGTGCAAGGGTGATGAGTGCGTAGAAAACAACATTGTCCTTATCAAAGTACTGACTGAACTCAGACTTGAATTTCTCTACGTTACCCTTACAGCTATGTACCCATTCAAATACTTTCCGGACATTGGTTATATCAGTATTGCCGTCCGGATACCGGGCTTCAATATTGTTTTCCCATCCGGTCATATCACCGGTTTTAAATAGAGTAAGGTCGGAAGTATTGTTCAGAAACTCCCAGCTTTCATCACCTTCTTTAAAACCGAAAGTATTCTCAGCAGCCTTATCCGTATTCAGATTCACCTTCCCGATGAATACAGGTTCGGAATCTGCCGTTTCCTTGTGGAATAACAAGCATGGACGCCCGGCAACTGTCGTACGAACCTTCGGATTGGCTTTTTGTGCATCAGTCAGGATGTTCATTTCCTTAAGCATGGTGTCGATCATATTTGCCACACCCGTATTATGCGTTCCGGAAGATTCCGCGAAGTCGGTTTTGACACAGAATACGGCTGCCGGCAGGACGTCGTCGGTTACCTGGTATGAATCCTCCTTCATTCCGGTTTCTGTGTAGGTGATCCCGTCTATAAATTCAAACTTATTATTCTTGCGGGGATAATACTGTGAGGATGTACCCTGAACATTGTTCTTTATGTCTGCGATCCAGTCTAACGAAGAATTGACAGAAGAGAACAGATAGACCTTATTCGTTTTCTTGTCTCCCTTGTATTGTGGTAGGTCACCTTCGAATACAAGGCAGTCGATCATCTTGTTTACTTTCTGAAAGGATACGCTGCCGTAGTCGTCGTAGATCTGATTACGCAGGTACAGGTCACGCTTCTTCTCTACATCGTCCATATCGGCAATGTAATTATCAAGCAGCTGGTACCGGTTCAGGTTATTGTTGTACGACCTGATGTTGTAGATGTCTATTGTGGCGTCAGAGCAGCCGATGGTGATATATACAGGAACAGACTGCATGAAGTTGTCCGCATCCGGATATTGCATGGAGCCGGACTTGATGCCGTTTACGTAGATGCCTACTAACCGGTTATCCGCTCTTTTCTCTACGACGAAGGCCAGCCTGATGCGTTCTTCATCTTTGAATCGTGTGTCAATAGAGCTTTGCTCTGATTTAAGCAAGGCTGTCTGAGATGTGATCTGAATGCCACGATCCCCGGACCAGCAGGAGATGACAGGAGTATCGTAGTTATATACGTCATGTACGGTAAACTCGAATTCTATCGTTTTACCGGTTGCCCGGAAATCGGAGGCGAATAGGTGTAACGGAAGAGTTACCGATGCCCCACCACTGACACGGAGGCAGGAATAACCGTTATCATCTTTTACCCAGCCATTATTTTTCCAGTTGAATCCTGAGAATACCGCTGCTATTTCGTTGAACTTCCATTCTTCCTTGTTGGTATCGGAGTTGCTACGGTTCTGTGAAGTGAGATAGAGTTCCAGATCCTGTGTCTCCGGTTCTACGATAATAGGTGATTCGGTGACATTTATATTAAAGGTTTTCGAGACGCTTCCACAGGTGATTGTCAGAGTTAATGTACCGGCATCGTTAGCCCGGTAGCTCCATGACTGCCGTGTTCGGTCTACGGTTTGACCGGATATGATCTTACCGTTAGCGGATAATGTGATCTCGCTATTGGATGAAGCGGGAGAATAAACGATGAACGGGATGCGTATTGTTCAATCTCTGTAACGCGGAAAGAGGATGCGATGACAGGGGTATTGCTTCCCGATGATATACAGATAATATCGTAAAGCAGATGCTCGCTTTCGATGTTTGTTTCATCAACGGTAGCGGTTGCATATACCTCTAATGTATGTGCACCATGCGCTTGTGACGGAATGCTGTATGTCTGCTGACGGTTGCTGATAGCGGTCTCAATGGTACCGATTTCCTTGCTGTCGATCTTAAAGTGAATCACTTTGGTTAGTGATCCGACGGGAGTATAGACAAATGAGACCGCTCCGGTATAAGCCTTCGAATCGTCAAAGGTAGACGTTACAGAGATGCTTACTGCGCTGATCTTGAATGTCAGTTTGCGAGTAGCTCCGTAGCTGTCAGTAACCTGTACGACGAGTACGTTATCACCGAGTGACAGGTATTTGCCGATGTTGAAACTCACTTCGCCTTGATTGATCGTTTCAGAGGCCACCTGCTTACTGTTTAGGGTGTAGGTGGCAATGCCTTCTCCCGTCTCTTCTCCGGACAAGGTAGATGAGTATGTGTACTTGATCAGTGCCTCCTTGCCGTGAACGGCGGTCATGACAAAAGCAAGAGTGAGCTTTGTTCCTCCACCGCCTGCAGCAGCTTTCACGGGATAGAACACGCCGGCACGCTTTTGCATTATGTAGTTGCCGTCGGGAACTAGATCGAATGATTCATCTGTGTTATCCATCTCACCTAGTGAGGTAGAACCGAATCCACTGTTTTTAGGAACCTCTGTTAATCCTATTGCCATAACATTATTATTTTCGGGATTTTCTTTTTCTGATTCTGTTACTCCGTAATCGGTATCGGCCATGACCACAACACCGCCTTTTAGACGGGTCAACTTTTCGACGTTCAAGCCACCGCTTTGGGAGTGACGCCTTTTTCTAATGTATCCTTGATGCCTTTTTGAAGATATCTGTCATCAGCATAAGATTGAGAGGCGACCGGTTCCAGTTTAAAGTGTTTCTTACCGTCTTGAATGGTGATTGATTCGTCAACCACAAGGGTGTACAAGTTTGTCTTTCCGCTTTCTTTGACTGTTATTATCTGACCGTCATAAGGGAAATATGCCTCCTCTTCAAGATTCTGCGCGTAACGGTCAGCTTCTTCCTTTGACTCCCAGTTATCAGTTGAGTCGATAGCTCGTCCGGTTGTTCTTCTATATTGAGCAGCGAAGCTTGAACCTTTTATATTCAGTTTTACCATATCCTTATACTATTTTAAAAGTGAATGTATCCGGGTCGTTGAGTCCACCGGTTTGTAAGTACCACATGTTGTAGTCAATAGCTTCGCTACCGTTTGCGCCTTCTACTGATATTTTGATAGGACCTATGCAATATTCTTTATCTTCTGCAAAGTTGGCAGGGTAAGAAGTCAAAGATAGTTCTGATAGTGTGCCTGAAGGAACACATACAGCTACTATTTTCCAGTTGGATGCAGGAAACTTAAAGGTACCGGGACCGGTATAGAATCCGCTTGTGCCTAATGCCCGCGCATCGGCAGATGTCTGAGGAATTGAGTTACATACTCCTGCGAACCATTTGCGTTTGACGTTCACGCTGATCTTATTGGTCAAGATCGTTTCGTTTATATCTCCGTCGTCAGAAGCGGCATATACGACCGTAGCAGTATAAGTTTCCCCTTTGGTATAATTGCCTTGTAACTGCCTTGTTGCGATTTGGATTGCAGTATCATCACCTGCAAATTCCAGTACGTTTTCTTCTTGATTGTCATAATATGCTTTAGTCATCGGACCATTATCATTGCGGGTAGCGGTATAAGTCAGAGTACCCTTAGCTGATCCAAACTCAACATCATTAGCGGTTGAGAGTTTACCTGCCAATGTTGCCGGAATAGGCGCATAAAGCATTTTACGGAATATCTGTTCATATCTCATTCCACTAGGCAGAACACTGCCTGTTATAATATGTCCCACAGATGGTGAATTGACACGGATATCTCTACTTATACCTGTATCTGATCCATTTCCAATTCCAGCCCCTCCAGCATTGCCTGACACAGGGACAGCAGCAGACGAAGCGGACTGTCCGGCTTCACGTAGCCTTTTGCTGCGTGGAACGGACTTCCGTTCTGAAATGAGTATATTATATTGCTTCTTCATATTCCTTCATGATTTTATTCATATTCTACTCCTTCGAAATTATCAGGTGCTATTTCAGCTAACTTCACATTACTCTCATCCTGCTGCACATCCTGAACCCCCGACACCATTAAATAGGTATCGGTCTCGTTCGCATCTGTATAGGTGCCAAAGCCATCCAATAGCCGTACAGTTCCCGAAAGCATATTCATCCGCCTGCTGTAGTTACTATACCAAGTGCCTATCAATAGTTTTTCCAAAGGAGCGGTTACGCCTGCACGAGTAAACATGCTCAATGTAGTACGCGATGACACATCCATCAGCATCCCCATGCCGAAATTTGCCGAAGGGCATGGAGGACCGACAGTCGTTTCTATTTTCTTTTCTTCCTTAGCTGAAGAATTAAGCCACGATTTATATTCGATATCATTTCCGTCTATTGCCTTGCCATAGGAGTTGACCAAAGTCAGTTCGGGAATCTTGAATAATACCCAATTAGGATAAAAATCAATAAAAGGTGTCGGATTTTCACCTCGGCTTCGGACAGGACCGAAGAAATTCAAGATTGATAATTCAAGTACACATCCCTGACATCCGGGAGGTATCGGAATCAAATCTCCATCTCCCGCAGACTCTTTGGGGACATATGAGTTTCTATATCCTACGTTGTTAGATTGCCAGCCTCCTTTCCAGCCTGTATATCCTGAACGGTCATAATATCTCAGTGTCGTTTTACTATTCGATACACCGTCTCCATCAATCCATTTTCCATTCATTTCGACATATTGAGTTGCATAAAAATCATTATGTGCACTGCCGTCATTATATCTGTTCGCATAATGCATCTTGACTTTTCCATTTGTATCAACAATACGCAGTATATATGATACGTTATATTCACTTATTCCCTGGAATTTTTCGTATTCATTTTTCCTGTTAGTTCCGGTCGCGTCTTCAAAAGGATTAAAACGTGCATCGATTAACGCTTCTATTTTTAGGCGTAACATAACATTTGTAAGGCATGCCTGTGGATCAATTGCATCTGGAGTATAGCCATTAAAAACAGAGCGTGTTTCCGGTAATGACAACATACGTCGCACCGTAAATAATGGTTTGTGCAGGAGTGTTGCATGTCCATCTGCATTTATTGGGGTTTCCATCCCGGAGAAAGGAGATTTAAAAACATCTCTTACACGCGCAGCGATGCCAAAAGACTCGCTCCCGGAGAATACAGGAGTGATTTTAAACAGTCTGGTATTGTCCGTATCAATCTCTATTTCTCCGCTTACTCCGGAACTCTTTTTCAATTCGATCATGAAGCCAATATTGTTTGTATCAAACGGACTTTTGCTTGTGTCTTTCGCTACATAATACTGTTCAGTCCCTTCATCCAACATCTTTTCTGTCAATGTAGATGTATACAGTTCTTTTTGCGGGTATGGACTGACTGTCAATGTCACATTCTTATAAACCCTGTCTACCCCAAGTACCGCATCATCACTTTCCCAATGTACCGTTTGAGGTTCAAATGCCGTTTGTACGGCATTCAAATCGTATATGAATACTTTTCCTGCACGTTGTATAAGACGCAAAGCAAACGGACGCAGTATTTCTTCAAGAACTTCCCGCATCGTCATCGGCACTCCTTCTTCATCATAGAAGTTCTCGCAACTTATTCCCACGTTATACAGCATTTCACCGGAAACCGAATCGCATGTAGTTGATATATATTTTTCAAATCCCCGATGTTTGATTTTCGTCTCTGTTATAAAGGTTTCAATAAGACTGCCGATGGACCGTGCCCCACTCAACGAGAAATTCATACGGTCAAGCAAGGAAAAATCACTGAACGTCAGCTTCACTTCATATTCATTATCATATGAAAAAGGTTCCTCGTATGTTTCTGTATCCAGCGTTCCGCTCCAATACAAAACATCGTTCCTGTATGCATCCATACGTATACTTCCGGCTTCAACGGTATACATATCCTTGTATTGCCGGTCCACCTTGCTTACTATCTGAAGCGTTGCACCGCTTCCCTGCACAGGTTCCAGCTTGTCAGTTTCAAACCATTCAAATGATAACGGAGTATCCGAAGGGAAACGTAATTCACCGACTACCGGATAAGGAGTGTCCGCATCCTGCCATATCTCCACACGCCACAGCACACCGGCTACGCTGAAAAACTCTCCCTGATATCTTAACTGCTTTTCCATTATCTTGTACGTTGGTTATATCGGTCTACCTTATTTAATACCCCACGGAGCATTCTGCCGTCAATTCTGAATTCTACAATGCCTCCCATGCCACCTGCCGGCTGTATCAATTGACGGAGTTTATTTAAAGGAGCAACGACCTCCGGATTATTCTGCGCTCCGGAGTATTCTCCAAAAAGTCCCATTGTAGGACCATATGCTATTGCCCCATTGGCAAACTTGGGAAGATTAGCGAGAGCTGCCAGGACACTTGCCACAGCCGCAACTGCGAGTATAGGACCAACAATCGGAATACTTGCGGTGGAAGCAGCCGCTCCGGAACCGGCAACAGCCGTATTTGCCGCCACTTGTGTTGACTGCAACCCCAACAGTGATGTGATTTGAGGGATCGCAGCTGCAACAGCCTGTACCACATTCGCAGCCCAGTTCAGCCATTCTCCGGCAGCACCTCCGACAGCTTGTCCCAGACTGCCCATCACGCTTCCGATGCCGCTCATACCTTCGATAAAATCCTGATTCTTTTTATAAGCAGTGTCTACCGCTTCGTTCCATTTTTCAAAGCCGCTCTTCTTGGGATCAATCTTGGGCATCTCAATTTTGGGAAGCTTCATCTTTTTAATGGCATCATGCGTCAGTATTTTCTGCTCACTATCCGGGTTCTTTTTGCTCCTCTTGTCTTGAAAATCTTCCGCCATTTGTCCAAGATTACGTCCGGCGCTGGAAGAAGGAATTACATCTACTTTAATTTCACCATGAGTATCTTTGAATGCTTCTTTCTCTATCCATATTTTGACACCTTCTATTTGATTTTTCAGATTATCAATTTTAATCTGCAAGTCAATAGAGGCTTCTCCTATTGGTTTGCCGGATAGTTCTTTCTCATATTTGGCCAGTTCATTTTTCATGGCATCAATGCTGCCATTCATGAAAGCCGGGTCTCCACCGATGCCCATTGCTTTTTCCTTAGCCTTTTTAAGAGATTCCAGCTGATTGATCTGAATTTGTATATTACGTCCCTCTTCATCCGATGCAGTTTGTTGCACAGACTGGAGTTCTTCTATTTTCCTTTTAATATCAGCCAGAGTAAGCGACTCTTGTTGTAGATTGTCATCTTCCTTATTCCCTTCACCTTTTACCGTTTTCTGAGGAACTTTAGGCTCAGGAATAGCTTTGCCAAATACAGAAACAATACGGTTATATTCTTTCTCGTAATCGGCTCTTGCCTGTTTGATTCCATTGACTTACGTCATGATCGGGTTAGTGGTATTTACTTCCCCCGCCTGTCCATAAACTTCTGTGACATCCAGTCTCTTAATAAATTTCGCCCACCGTTCAGGTATTTCCTTCTCACCTTTACGGATGCTGTTAGCTATGCCATCAAACACCCGTGCACCAGTTTCCTCACCAAACTTTTGAGTGAGTATACTACGCATTTTAGTCAGCATCTCGCTTTCTTTACCGGCTAACGAATCCCCCGCAGAAGTCAATGCTTTTTCCCCGGCACGTGCTCTTGCCGTATTGATGATCGCTTCAGACAGCAAATCATACGCCTTACGGGCATTATCTACCTTTATTTCTTCTATGCCTAACTGTTGCAAGTAATCGCCATAGGTTTCCTGTATACGGTCACGGGCCCGTTTCCATTCATCTGTCCCTTCCTTCGCATTCAACAATGGAGCAAATAGAGCATCCAGTTTCAGGCGTTCCTCCGTGACTTCTTTCTGCATACCTGCCATTGCCTCATTTAACCTGTTCTGCGCCTTTTCCGCTTCATTGCTACGCGTCGCTATTTTATAAACAGCCACACCCAACGCCACGGCAGCCACAGCAGCAAGCATATACGGACTAGCTGCAATTGCAATATTCATTAGTTTTGTGGCTCCAGTAGTTGCCACAATTGAATTACGAGCCAGATTCACATTCATGGCATAGGAAAGTACT
>OGHC01001170.1_pt1 | contig 12605 bp, 9 predicted proteins | sample 1571381 | NCBI WGS metagenome assembly OGHC01 (sample SAMEA2581945, study PRJEB24529) | metagenome | biome: Human gut stool | place: China | collected 2011 | reverse complement strand
AGTTATTCTACAATAGAATTGCAACTGGTTCTTTTTTATTAAAATTAGTATGTTTTTATTATTTTATGGGCTCTGCCCAAACCCGCAACCTTTTAAAAAGGGTTGACCGAAATTTTTAATTTATTAAGCTAAACTTTGTGTGTTAAACCACAATTTATTAATATTACCCCCACATTTGCAAAAATATAAAAGCATAAAAAAAGTGGCACCTACACAAAGTGCAGATACTACTAAAACATATGAGGTACTATCAAATTTAGGTTTAAATCTCGTTGTCTGACATCTTGTTCCCTCTCTCTTTAAATAACATATTGCCGATTACTCACTTAACAATAAACTGCAAGATGTCAGACATAACGGATTTACATTATTGTGCCCGAATACGAATTTATCAGCGCTATATGCTCTTGTATCTGAACTTTTTTCAGACTTTCGGTGGTGTGCTTGCCACCGAGCGCTAATAAGGTGGTATCGCCAAAGCACTCTTTATACAACAACATTCCATGTTCGTTAATAGCTTTATAATACTGATTTAAGGAAAAAAATTCGTTAACAAAGCTCCTGTCTGTAAGGCGGCTTAAAAAGAAATCGAAATCCTTTAGCAGCAGCTCAAATTTTCCGTAGCGATAATACAAAATGCCTATGTATTCGCCACTTTCGAGTGTGATAATATCACCAAAAGCAGTTACAAAAAGGTGCCCAATCCGTGTTTTTCCCAGATTGAGATCAGAGTTTCTGGAATTATATTCTTGAACTTGTTAATAACGCTGTCATTAACCTTTGAATAAGAAATAAAATCGTTTAATGCAGCTGTATTCAAGAGTACTCCTCCCTTTTTATTAACCTCCGTACCATTGTTACATAGCACCGCATCACTTCATACACCATATCATAGGTGTATGAAGTTGCTGTGAAGTGCCATAATCAAAACCTCTAAATACAAAACTTCTAAATTTGTACTTGTTTTTCCTTTATTTACCATCTGTATTCTATCACGAGAAAAAAGGTTTGTTACAGTTTCGGCAAAAACGCATTAAAAAAAGTCAAAAGTGATGATTTTTATATGACAAATTCGATTTTTTGTTGTATAATACCTTTTAAGGGAGGAATTTTTTTTGCTTAATATTCTGCTTTGTGATGATAACAAATTAATTCTCGAACAGGTTAGTTCGCTTATTAACAAACTGCAAAAAAATTATAAAATACAGTTCAATGTGGATATGCGCACCTGCGGAGATTTTATTTTTAAAGAAAAACACTCATACGACATTGCCATTGTTGACATTCAGATGCCGTCTGTAAACGGTCTTGAAGTATCGGAAAGATTGAAAATGCTCAATCCCGACATAATAATTATGATTTTAACCTCGTACCCCGCTTATCTTGACAGCGCAATGAAAATTCAGGTTTTCAGATACCTTTCAAAGCCGATTGATACCGAGAGATTTAACAGAAATTTCCTTGAGGCGGTTGAGTATTACAAGAAAATCAGCAAGAGCATTATTATAGAAAAATATGATGAGATTTTTACCGTAAAAACGAAGGATATTCTATATATAGAAAACAGAAAGCACGGCTCGCTGATTGTTACAAAGGACAAATCCTACGAAACCAACAAAAAGCCTGCCGAATGGTACGAGATAATTAATCAGCCAAACTGCTTTATTCAGTCGCACAAAAGCTACCTTGTAAATCTTCAGAATGTTACAAACTTTGACAAAAGCTCAATAACCTTTGAAACCGACGACGGAAACTTGGTGGCTCATTGCATTTCTCAAAGAAAATATGCCGAGTTTAAAAAGGCTTTCTTTGATTTTGCGGGAGGTATTGTATGACAATATTCTGTTACACAACTGTGCATATTTTCGAGGCAATTATTTCTTACATATTTTTCTCAAACAAATTCACGCCAAAGCTAAACAACAATGCGATGTTTTTGTGCTTTTTTTCATCATCGTTGGTGCAATTCATAATAAACCTTGTCAGCGACAATGATTTTACAAATTTAATCGGATTTATTGCCTGTAACATACTGCTTTGCATTTTCTGCTTTAATACAAATATTTTTCAATCAATTTATGCGGCAATTCTGCTTACATCCATAATGTTCATTACAGAAATGTGCGTACTGTTTCTTGCAATGATAATTTTTAAAATTGATTTTTCAAATATTGAGAGCAATAGTATGATTTTTGTACTTGTAAGCGGAAGTTCAAAACTGTTATTCTTCTTTGTAGCATATTTTGTTTCAAAACTCTCTATTAAAGAAAATAAGGAAAATTTAAAGCTCAACAAAACAAATATGCTTTTCTTTCTACCGATGGCATCTATTCTTATTATAGGCGGAATGTCATACATTGCCCTTAAATACGAGCTTGACGAGTATGCATATATACTTTTTGTGGTGGGTACAATTTTATTAATGTACTCAAATATTGTGGTTTTTCTTGTTCACGAAAGCGTACTGCAAACTCAGGCTGAAAACACTTCTTTGAAACTTCAAAAGCAAAAATCCGAGATTGATACAGAGTATTACTCAATTCTGCAAAATCAATACGAAAACTCAAACATACTTATTCACGATATAAAGCGCCACCTGTTGTCTATAAAAGAGCTTTCAGACGAAAAGGACTTTGAGGGCATTAACAAATACATAGATAACCTATACGAAAACTATCAAATCAAGTATTTGAGAATATACAGCGACAACAAGCTGATAAACGCAATCATAAACAGATATATGAACACCTGCAAAGACAAAACGATTGATTTTTACTGCGATATTCGTGATATTGATTTTTCGTTTATGTCTGATAACGATATAACCTCTCTGCTTGACAACCTGCTTGAAAATGCCATTGAGGCTACACAAAATGCAAACGATAAGAAAATTGAGCTGACTGTAAAGCCGATAAACACAAACTATATCGTAATCAACGCTTGGAACTACTGCTCCTCTGCGCCTAACCTAAAGGACGGCAAACTGCAAACAACTAAAAGCAATAAATTCATTCACGGCTACGGAATTAAAAGCATAGAGCGAATTGCAAAGCAATATGACGGCAATGTAAGCCATAGCTTTAACCCCGATGAAATGAAATTTACACTTTCTGTTGTGTTGAAAATTAAAGAATAAACACTGTATGCACCGTAAAGCTGATAATACGGTGCATATTTTATTTTTAAACGGCGGTATAAATGCAATTATAATTCAAACAATATTAATGCAATATTTTGCAAATATTACAAAATAAGGGGAGATTTGATATGAAAGCAACAGGTATTGTAAGAAGAATAGACGACCTCGGTCGTGTTGTTATACCAAAAGAAATCCGCCGCACTCTTCGTATTCGTGAGGGCGACCCACTTGAAATATATACTGCTACCGACGGCGAGGTTATATTCAAAAAGTATTCGCCTGTCGGGGAACTCTCGGCTTTTGCGTCACAATATGCGGATGTTTTGTCGAGGGTGAGCGGTTTGCCTGTTATTATATGCGACAAAGACCATGTGATTGCCGCCTCGGGAGTTTCTAAACGAGAAATGCTTGAGCGCAGGGTATCCTCGGTTCTTGAAAACTATATGGAAAACAGGAAAAGCTACACTGCCACGCAAGCTACAATCGGCGATATTCAGCCTGTTGAGGGTGTTGAGCATCGGGCGGCAGTTATTTACCCTATTATAGCCGCAGGCGATGTTACAGGAGCGGTTGTAATGCTTATGGGCGAAGATAATAAAATTCCAACCGAAACCGAGGTAAAACTTGCACACTCAGCCGCCGCATTTCTCGGAAAGCAGATGGAGGAGTAAATTATGGTTATCGCACAAAGTTTAGTTTAATAAATTCAAAATTCAGGTCAACCCTTTTTAAAGGGTTGCGGGTTTGGGCAGAGCCCATAAAATAATAAAATTGCACTGATTTTCAATAAAAAACAAACAGTTGCAATTATTTATATAGAATAACTAAACTTTAGAGTAATCAAAATTTTTAGATAAAACAAAAGTTAAGAATAATGAGTGGCAGAGAGTAAGAAAGTTACACTTTAGTCAAAGTAGAGTAAAGTTATTCTAAAGGACGCAAAAAGTTTTTGTGAGTGACTAATTTGCCCTTGAAAGTGGCAAATTAGTAGTTATAGTAGCGTTGCTTTTTCTTTTGTTGCTGTCGCAGAGGCTTTCGCCATTATATTCAGCCACCAAACGGCAAGCCGTTTGGATATCACTAATTTGCGATAATTGAAAGTATTTGTGGGCGTTGCCCACACCCACAACCTTTGAAAAGGTTGACCAAACTTTTAACTTCGGGCAGAAAGTGTAGCGTTTGCCGTACTTTGTTTCCCGACCGAAAGTACGGCAAACCATTATTAATGCTGCCACACATTTATAACAGAACCAAAAAACAACCGTACAAACATAATTAAATGAATGTACGGTTGTTTTAGTTGTGATTAATTATTTATGTGTGTTAGGGTGGCATTTGCCTGCCATTGCACAGGATGCACATCCGCAGCCGCAGCTGCCACAAGAAGATTTGCCCTTTTTCTTTGCCCTGAAGTGGCTGATGATAATTGCCGCTACAACAGCAATAACTATAAGCAAAACAACTATTGTACCAAGATTATTGGCTAAAAAAGTAAGCATATACATCCTCCCTATCTTATTTTATTAACCCTTTATTTTAACATTGGTTTTCAATGTATTTGCCTCTTTGTAAGGTCTTACAAGCATATAAATCATAAATGCAAGTACCAACACAGCGAAAATAAGACCGATAACATTTACATTACCTGTAAAGAGTCCGCCAAACTGGTTAATCATAAGAGCGATTGCATAAGCAAATACACACTGGTAACCTACTGCAAAACAGGTCCACTTAGCGTTGTTCATCTCTCTCTTCATAGCACCGATAGCCGCAAAGCAAGGAGCGCAGAGGAGGTTGAATACGAGGAATGAGAAACCGCTGATTGCTGTAAATGCAGCGCCGATTTCTGACCATCCGCCCGGATAAAGAATACCCATTGTACCAACGATATTCTCTTTAGCAACAAGTCCTGTAACAGATGCAACGGCAGCCTGCCAATTACCCCAGCCGAGTGGAGTGAATATCCAAGCAATGCAGTTACCGATAGCAGCAAGGATTGAGTTTCCGATTTGGTCTTCTGAAAGCATCTGGAACTGACCGTCTACAAAGCCAAAATATGTTGTAAACCAAACAAGGATTGTTGAAAGAAGAATGATTGTACCGGCCTTTTTAATGAATGACCAGCCACGCTCCCACATTGAACGGAGAAGATTGCCTACTGTTGGGAGATGGTAAGCCGGAAGTTCCATAACGAATGGAGCAGGATCACCTGAGAAGATCTTTGTTTTCTTAAGCATAATACCTGAAACTACGATTGCAGCCATACCGATAAAGTAAGCTGATGTAGCTATCCATGGAGAACCTTGGAAGATAGCACCTGCGATCATAGCAATGAACGGCATTTTTGCACCGCAAGGAATAAATGTTGTTGTCATAATTGTCATCTTACGGTCACGGTCATTTTCGATCGTTCTTGAAGCCATGACACCAGGAACACCACATCCACTACCGATCAGCATCGGAATGAATGATTTTCCGGAAAGTCCGAATTTACGGAACACACGGTCCATGATGAATGCGACACGTGCCATGTAACCGCAGGACTCTAGGAATGCAAGGAACAAAAACAGTACAAGCATCTGTGGTACGAAACCAAGTACTGCACCAACACCGGAGATCACACCATCTACGATCAGACCTGTCAGCCAGTCAGCGCATCCGATATTTTCAAATAAGCTCTGTGCTCCCGGGATGATCCATTCACCGAAGAGTGTATCATTTGTCCAGTCTGTTAAAATAGCACCAACCGTCGTTACAGATACATAATATACCAAAAACATGACAACTGCAAAGATTGGGATTGCAAGCCAGCGGTTTGTTACGATACGGTCGATCTTATCGGACGTTGTAAGTTTTTCTTTATTGCTCTTTGTGATACATTCACCGATGATAGATGAAATGTATACATAACGCTCATTTGTAATAATACTTTCTGTATCATCATCAAATTTATCTTCCATTTCTTTGATCTCGTTTGATACATCCGGAACAGATTTCATCTGCTCTTTGATCTTGTCATCTTTCTCTAATAACTTGATCGCGAAGAAACGTTTCTGATCTTCTGCAACGATACCTGTCAGCTTGTTTTCAACTTCTGCAATCACTTCTTCAGCATCTTTGGAAAATTCATGTACCGGAACCATATTTTTCTTCTGCTGTGCAAGTGCTACTGCTTTCTCAGCAGCTTTCTGGATACCGGTTCCTTTTAATGCAGAGATCTCAACAACCTCACATCCAAGTTTTTTGCTTAACTTGTCAATATGTATCTTATCACCATTCTTTTCAACAAGATCCATCATGTTGACTGCCATGATAACCGGAATACCAAGTTCCATAAGCTGTGTGGACAGGTACAGGTTACGCTCGATATTGGTACCATCTACGATATTTAAGATAGCATCCGGTCTGTCGCTGATCAGGTAATTACGTGCAACGACTTCCTCAAGTGTGTACGGAGATAAAGAATAGATACCCGGTAAATCCATGATAACAACATCCTTATGTCCTTTTAATTTACCTTCTTTTTTTTCTACTGTTACTCCAGGCCAGTTACCCACGAATTGGTTGGAACCAGTCAAAGCATTAAATAAAGTTGTTTTTCCGCAGTTCGGGTTACCTGCGAGTGCAATTTTTACTGCCATAACTTTTCTCCTTTTATTTTAGTTTGCTACAACTTGCTTGTGTTTGTTTGTGCTGTCTTATGTTTGATTGTGCTGTCATGTGTTTGCTTTTTCTGTCTTTTGTTAGCACTTGCTAACATCAGGGCAAAAAAATTTACTCTACCTCGATCATCTCAGCATCTGCTTTTCTTAAAGATAACTCATATCCTCTTACAGTTACTTCGATCGGATCGCCAAGCGGTGCTACTTTTCTTACAAAAATATCAACACCCTTCGTGATGCCCATGTCCATGATTCTTCTTTTGACCGGACCCTCGCCAGTCAGTTTCTTGACCTTTACGGTACTGCCGCAGGCTACTTCTTTCAACGTCTTCATCGTTCTGCTCCTTTTTCATTTTTGTATCATGAAACTGTGCTGTTGCAACAGTTTTATACCATAATTTTATTCGCCATATCTTTTCCGATCGCAACTCTTGAATCCTTGATGTTGACGATCATATTCCCGTCGATCTCTGATACGACTGTCACTTCTCCGCCTGGAACAAATCCAAGATTCTCTAAAAATCTTCTGGTTTCTTCTTTTCCACCGACTTTTTTAATAATACTCGGTTCTCCTGTGTTTAACATAGTAAGCGGCATCATTTCTTCCTCTTTTCTCCTACTGTATTGATAATGATTTTCATTTCTTACGTTGGTTAGTATATGCTAACGTTCATTAGATGTCAATAACATTATTGATATTTTTTCTCATTTATTTTCGTTTCATGCAAAAAAACGGATTGCAGGAAGTACTTTATACACTATTATCATCAAATTGCACAACATTATGGAATGTTTTTCCATTTTATGTGCCATTATAGACAACAACAGATTTTTCTCCCACAATCCGTTTTCTATTCTTATTTGACAAATTATTGCTGTCTCAACTCAAAACTGACCTTTACTGTAAAAAGATCCGCCATCGTTTCCACTTCAAATATTCCTCCGCAGGCCTCCGTAAAACTTTTCGCAATCGAAAGTCCCAGCCCGCTTCCGCCATCGGTACGGCTCTCATCCCCTCTTGTAAAACGTGCGGTAAAATCCACATCCTGTTTTAATTCACTGCGCGATGTATTGCGAATATCTGCAACTGCAGCATTTTTCTCTGTTTTTAATGAAATATAGATCCGTGAACCCTCCAGCGAATATTTGAGTGCATTACCGATCAGATTCTGGAATACCCGGTACATCCGGTCTCCGTCGGCATATACCATGACCGCCTCCTTAGGTATATCAATTTTGAATTTGTACGGGCTCTTTTGAATTTCACCGTCCATATCTGCAAGTGTCTGCCGCAGAAGCTTTCCAAAATCAATTTCTTCCATCTCGACCGCAAGCTGTCCGGATGCCGCTTTGCTGACAGAAAATACATCCTGCACCATATTTTTCAGCCGCTCCGATTTTTCTTCCAGAATCCGGATATAATCCTGAATCTCCGGTGACAGATTTTCCTCCTGTTTTAACAGCTCAATATAACTGATAATGGAGGTCAGCGGTGTTTTAATATCGTGGGATACATTTGCCACCAGTTCCACTTTCATGCGCTCGCTCTTGATACGCTCCTCTATCGCAGTTTCCATGCCCTGTCCGATCTGCTCTAACGTTTCTTCCATGGCGCGGATATCACTGTCTTGTACTTTCACCATATCCGCCGGTTCATAATGTCCACTGCTGATCTCTGTAATCCGGTTTGAAAGCTGTTCTAAAGATTTTGCCAAATTCCGGTTTCTTTTCTGATAGAAATATTCCATACCAAGCAGGATACAAAATACCCCTGCAAACCCGGTCAGCAGTAACAGCCAGTAAATAAAATTTGCCAGTCTGTAATTTACGATCAGCAGTAAAACAAGCATCACACAAGTTACCGCCAGCCCAAATACCGTAATTCCAATGATCCCATACAGAGCCCTTACCAGCCGTTTTGCAAATGGCAGGGACATATTTTTTGTCTCTGCCTGTGCGAGCAGTTTTCCGAAAAATCCATTTTGCCAGATTTTTTTATTATATTTTGCATCATTGATCCAGAAATAACAGAGCCAAAAAATCACCGGCAGTTCCACCAGACCCGGAAAATCATACTGTATCCTCAAGACAAGAAGCAGCCCCAGAATCGTAGCTAAGATTTTCCATTCAAACCAGATTTTCGCACTCAGGGCGGCGATCACGCTATTTTCCTGTTTCTTTGCATCTTTGAAAAATCTGCTGGCACACAGACAAAGAATGCCTGCAATGATAAAATAAATTGCCTGTATATAGCGTTTATGCTGCTGCGTCCACCGTGTGTTAAGATCGTAAAAAGAATTACAGATCCAGGAATTTCCAGCATCATCTTCTCCCATATACTGCACCGGATCTTTTGCTATGATGATCCGGATATCCGCTTTCTCCCAGGATTTTTTTCCCATCAGGTTTTGAAAACCCGGTACATACCAGTCCTCTCCCTCGCGGTAAATGCCATCTCCATAGACATCCTGCTCCACTCCGTCTTTTTCGATCGTCACTTTTTTCCCATCAAAATGAAATGCATAATTATACCCCTCCGGAAGATTTTTTAACAAAGCAGCCGTGTTGTTTTTCCCATCAGAGGATGCGCCATCTGATGATGTAGCATCTGTTACATCATCAGGCATATTTGAATACATTATTTTTCCGTCATAGCAGATCTCATAGAAAAAATTATGATCCTTATTAACGTCCGCAAAATATTCTTCTTCGCCTTTTTCCTGATAACCGGTACTGTCGTCAGACGCCATATAAATATGTTCCGTGTCTGACACCTCCTCATACGTCGTGGAAGAGTTCTCATCTGTGCCCGCAGTCTCTGCTGCATCCGGGTTTTCATAAATGTCCGACGTCGCAGCCGTGTCCACTACATACTCCGAAATTCTGTTATTTGTTCCAAACAGCCTATCAAAAAAATTTCCTCCCGATGACAGATAATCGTCAATATTTTCCTCAGTCACAGCACTGCCGCTATATCCGCTGTCCCCATGATAGTTTCCTGTCGCCACATCAAGAAACGTATAAAATCTGTTCAGCACGGTGTTTCTAAATTCTTTAGACTCCTGATAGTCCTTTTCTTTCAGTTCCGCACAGACCTCATCCACACCGATATAATAGCTCTCATATGCAAATCTGCCGATTCCTGCCATCAGCATACTGATTCCGATAAAGAACACTAAAAATACAATCCTATTTTTCCATTTTTTCGATTTTATAGCCAATTCCCCACACCACCTTTAAGTATTCCGGCTCTTTTGGATTGAGTTCAATTTTTTCACGGATGCGCCTGATATGTACCATGACCGTATTTTCGCATGCATACCCCTGCTCATTCCAGACACGCTCGTAAATTTCCTCCGCCGGGAAAACGCGTCCCGGATATTTCATCAGAAGCTCCATGATCTTTGTCTCCGTCGCAGTCAGCCTGACTGGCTCTTTGTCCACATAAAGCACTCGCTCATTCGTATGAAACTCCAGTCTGCCATTCGTGATACATCCATCATCATCTGCTTTATGAATATCCCCAAGACTTGTATACCTGCGGAGATGACTTTTCACACGCGCTGCTAACTCCTGTGGATTGTAAGGTTTTGCCACATAATCATCCGCTCCCATGGACAGTCCTAAGACTTTGTCTGTGTCCTCACTCTTTGCACTGAGCACAATGATCGGAATGTTTTTTCGCTCGCGTATTTTCAATACCGCAGATAATCCGTCGAGTTTTGGCATCATGACATCCATGATCACCAGATGTACCTTCTGCTCCGCTATGAGCTCTAATGCCTGCATGCCATCATACGCTTTTAATACCTGATATCCCTCCTTTTCCAAAAGTATTGCGATTGCCCTTACGATCTCGCGGTCGTCATCCACGACTAATATACATTCACTCATGCTGTATTTACTCCTCCTTAAAGCCTGTGTCTATCTTATCCGGGGCTTCTTACAAAAAAAGTGGGATATTTCTTACAGATTTCTTACAATTTTCCACCGTTCTTATTATTTTTCTCCCTTTTTGCTATTCATTTTGATTTCCGCTTTTTTTATTTCCATAGTAATATACTCCATTCAAACAACGATTTTAATTTCTTTGCCTCATCCCGCCAAATTTAAAGTTATCAATTATACCATCACTCAAGTCGATTTTTCTATAATGAGCTTCTGCAGGTCGTGAAAATTCCTCATCTGTTGGAACAACATTTTCTTCACAATACTATTCTCGTAACCATCTACAGATATCAACCACTCGCACTCCTTTGTAATCATAAGTTTCGTGATGTGTTCTTGCAATTATCATCTTAGGATATGCATCTCTTATTGCAAACAAAGGCGAATATTCTCTTTCAAATGTTTTTTCATCTGAAATATTATCGCTTACCTGAATATATATTTGAGTCTCACGTTTCTTAGCCACAAAATCCACTTCTTTTTTATAGAGTTTTCCAACATATACCTCATATCCTCTTCTGCGTAACTCCAGATAAACAATATTCTCATAAACTCTTCCAAAATCCATGTTTCGTGTACCATTGACTGCATAACGGAATGATGAATCGCAAAGATAATACTTACTATTGTTCGCTAAGTATTTTTTTCCCTTTAAATCATACCGTTTTGCTTCATAGAACAGAAAAGCATTTTCCAAGTAACCAATATACTTCGATACCGTCTTTCTGCTTATCTCACTTTGATCAATCTTTAAGGTTTTGCTGATATTATTTGGAGAAAGTAAGTTACCGATATTATCCATCATAAATTCTGATATATTGGTAAACTCTGATTTATTTCTTATCTTATACTTTTCCACCAAGTCTCTGATAAGAATAGTTGAATACACATCTCTAACATAGTCATACTGTCTATCCTCAGTCTTATATACATAAGCCCCCGGCATGCCACCAGTTCGGACATACTGATCAAATGCATCATCATATCCATCTGTAATTTTATAATAAGTTAGATATTCCACGAAAGAAAATGGATATACCTTTATTTCCATCGTTCTTCCAGTAAAAAGTGTTGCTAAATCTGAACTCAGCAAAAATGCATATGAACCGGTAATGTAAATATCATAGATTCCTTTTGCGTAAATACTATTGATTGCAAGCTCAAACTGAGGACACAACTGAACCTCATCAATCAATAAAACATTAGCCATGCCCTCTTTGTGCTGATCCAAGATGTACTTATGCAATGTGTGATATTCTAACAAATAATCAAACTCTAATTCCTGAAGATTTATCATTACAATATTTATGGGTTTCTCTAATGACTGCAAGTATGTAACGAACTCTTGTAACAATACTGATTTGCCGCTTCGTCTGATACCCGTGATAACTTTTATATCTGGTGTTCCATACAATTCAATCAATTCATCTAAATACTTTTTTCTCACTATAAGCTGCATGGTGCCATCTCCTATTCCCGCTTTTAGAATTTTTTTCATTTTTCGGTAATATGATTTTCAGACACATATTAACACAATCTGTGTCTTCTGTCATTATTCTATTCCCACTTTTAAAAAAATATTCATTTTTCGGTAATAAGCACCCACAAAAACCAATCTACAGTACTATCTAAAAAAATAAGCCAGCATATTGCACAATGTCATTAGGTTAACATTGGCATATTACATGGCTTCCTACTTATCTTTTATAACCAATTTGTAAGATGAATTTTTATTTATCAAGTAACTTTACAATCTCCACAGGAAGTTATCTTTTTCTTCCTAAATATCGGCATACTTTTGATTTGTATTGCAGGTACTCATTTCCGAATGCTTCTATCAAAAAATCTTCCTCTAC
>OGHC01001145.1_pt1 | contig 12938 bp, 9 predicted proteins | sample 1571381 | NCBI WGS metagenome assembly OGHC01 (sample SAMEA2581945, study PRJEB24529) | metagenome | biome: Human gut stool | place: China | collected 2011 | reverse complement strand
ATATTCTTTAGGAATTTCATTAATGAATCTTGAAACCTTATTCATCTGTGTTTCACCACGTACCATACGCGACTTGGCACTTGTAAGATTAAGTATTTTCTCTGCTCTTGTTATTCCAACATAGCACAGTCTTCTCTCTTCCTCTATCTCAGTTGAATCATCTGACACAATTGTCATATAGCTTGGGAAAAGTCCGTCCTCCATTCCTGTCATATACACGATTGGAAATTCCAGACCTTTCGCACTGTGCAACGTCATAAGCATTACATGAGGCTCTGACTCATCAAGATTATCAATATCCGCTATTAAGGCAACTTCTTCAAGAAGTCCTGAAAGTGTAGGCTCTTCGCCTGCTTCTTTACAGCTCTCCTCATAGCTTACAACCTTATTAATGAATTCATCCAGATTCTCGCGTCTTGCCTCAACCTCTTCCACCGTTTCATTCTGTGAAAGGCTCTCAATATATCCTGTATCCTCAATTACAGCCTCAGCAAGCTCCTTTAATGACATGAATTCTTCCTTGGCACGCAGTCTTCCAATAAGGTCAACAAATGGCTCTAACTTGGAAAGTGCCGCATTCTTTATTGTGTCAATATCCTTTGCATTGACAAGTGCTTCCCAGAAAGTAATATCATTAAAATCTGCATATTCCTGCAATCTGTCAATCGTAGTATTACCAATCCCCCTCTTCGGAACATTTATAATTCGCTTAACCGCCTGACCATCAAGACCATTATCAATAGTTTTAAGATAAGCAAGAATATCTTTGATTTCCTTTCGCTGATAGAAATTCTGTCCGCCATATATCTTATATGGAATGTTGTGAATCATCAGCTTTTCTTCCAAGGCTCTTGACTGTGCATTAGTTCTGTAAAGAATGGCAACATCATTATAATTCCAGCCATCCCTTACATACTCTGCAATACCACTCGCAACGCCTTCTGCCTCATCATACCCGTTCTCATACAGAGTATAATTGACCTTCTCGCCCCCTCCATTATCAGTCCAGAGTGACTTGCTCTTTCTGCCAATATTATTACTTATCACCGCATTTGCAGCATTAAGAATAGTCTGCGTCGAACGGTAATTCTGCTCAAGCTTTATAACCTTAGCGCCTGTGAACACATTTTCAAAGTTAAGAATATTATAAATGTTTGCTCCACGGAACTTATATATAGACTGGTCATCATCACCAACCACACATATATTGCCATACTTTGCTGCAAGCATTGCAACAAGCTTAAACTGTGATGTATTAGTATCCTGATACTCATCAACCATTATATATCTGAATCTGTCCTGATAATGCTCAAGTACCTCTGCATCACTCTGAAACAGCTCAACCGTCTTGAATATCAGGTCATCAAAATCAAGTGCATTGTTAAGCTTAAGCGTCTTCTGATATTCTCTGTATACGCCCGCAATTCTTCTAAGATTATAGTCGTTACCTGCCTCAAGCTCGAACTCATCAGGAGTCTTTAACTCATCTTTAGCAGATGAAATCTTACTCATAATTGCACGCTCTTTAAGCATCTTCGTATCTATATTCATTTTCTTACATATATCCTTGATTACAGACTTCTGGTCGTCCGTATCATATATCGTAAAGTTATTATCGTATCCAATTCTGTCTATGTATCTTCTTAAAATTCTCACGCATGTTGAGTGGAATGTACTTACCCATACAGCCCCTGCACCCTGTGCCACAGTAGTCTCAACTCGTTCTTTCATCTCTCTTGCAGCTTTATTAGTAAATGTAATTGCCATAATATTATATGGGTCTACTCCGCATTCTTCTATTAAATATGCAATTCTGTTCGTAAGCACACGCGTCTTTCCAGAGCCTGCCCCAGCAATAATAAGCAGCGCGCCATCTGTATATTTAACTGCCCTTTTCTGGCTGTCATTCAAATCTTCTAATCTCATATATCCACCTTCATGCAAATGTGAAATCTATATCCACCTTATTTCTGCCAACTACCACATTATACAAAAACAACGGGATGTTGCCAAGCCAATATGACAACATCCCTGATTGTTATTTATTAAATTCACATATTACTAATTGTCAGATTATGCAAGCTTTGTTCCACAGTTAGAACAGAACTTAGCGCCATTAGTTGGTGTTCCACAGTTAGGACAGAACTTAGGTGCTGTGCCAACTGACACATTTGCATTATCATCCATTCCCGCATCCATGTTATTCATCATCTGCTGTCCAACCTGCATTCCCATCTGGAGCTGCATCATATCACTGGCAATATTCGAACCGCCTCTTGAATTGCCGATACTATCAGCCATAGCCATCTGTGTATATCTGTTCATATCTCCAACCATTGCCTGAGAAGCTGCCTTATTAGTCATCTTCTGTACTTCTTCCGGATAAGAGAAGCTTGAGATAGTAAAGCATGTTATTGTGATTCCTAACTTGCTCATCTCCATATCAAGGTCTGTCTTAATACCCGCTGAGATATCATAAGCATTAGCCTGAAGATTAAACATATCCTTGCCTTCTTTAGAAATCCACTTCATAAGAAGCTGGTCAAGAACTGCTGATATTCTTTCCTTAACATCTGCAACAGTGTACATCTGCTTTACACCTGCTACCTTGTCTATAAGCGTAATGTAATCAGATACTGAAAACGAGAAGTTACCGAAAGCTCTTATTGGCATGCCACCTGGAAGTGCCTGTGTTGGAATAAGAATAGGATTCTTAGTTCCCCACTTCTCTGTGAATTCCTTAGTATTAACGAATAAAACTTCAGCTCTTACTCCACTGTTGAAGCCAAACTTAAAGCCTTTAAGTGTTGATAAGAATGGAATAATCTGTGATTCAATATCAAAGCTTCCCTCGTCCTTAAAAATACCTTCAATCTTACCATTGTACATAAAGATTACATCCTGGCCGGCGCGGATAATCAGCTTACTGCCTTTCTTGATTTCTCTGTTGGTCCATTTCCAGAAGATTATATCATCTCTGTACTCTTCCCATTCAACTACGTTGGCAAACTGCCCTTTGAATAATCCCATGTTCCCTCTCCTTATCTATGTATTGCTTATCTCATTATAAATGTGCTTCTGAATTATAAGCCCATCTGAGCCTTAAGTGCTGCTAATTCATCATCAACTGCTGTGTTAGCTGGCTCTGCATCATACTTAGCTGCAAGACTGTCAACATCTGCCTCAAGCTGTGTCTGGTTAAGCTCTGCCATTGCATTAGCCTCGTCAAGCATCTTATTAGCCTTAGCCTCCATCTTACCGAATGCATCCATGCTTGTTCCAACACTGTTAACACTTGAACCAACCTTGTTGATTCTCTCCTGAGCCTTAGCTGCTGCAACCTTAGCCTTAACTGCATCTCTTCTTGCTTCAAGAGACTGGATATCCTTGCAGAGCTTATCATGCATCTGACGCATCTTAGCTGCATTGTCTGCTGCAATATTATATGTCTGCTGTAATGTAGCCTGCTTAGAAACTAACTGCTGCTTCTTCTCAAGGAATGTTCTTGCATCTGCCTCGTTGCCAGCCTTAAGAGCCTTTTCTGCATATGACTGATACTTGGCAACATCTGCTGTGCATTCATCAAGCTCTCTTTTACATCTTGTCTCCTCAGCCATAACTGAAGCTGTCTCTGCCTTAACCTTTCCAAGGTCGCTCTCAAGATTTCTCATGTACTGGTCAATCATCTTCTCTGGATCTTCACACTTATCGAGAAGTGCATTGATGTTAGCGCTCATAATGTCCTTGAATCTTGTTAAAATACCCATAATAATCCTCCATTCCTGTGCCGCTTTCTGGCACATATCACCCTCTGGTGCATCCGAATTCTGTCTCCCAGAATTCTTAAAAAACCTTTTTCATTATAATATATCAGGAGTAAAAAGTCACGAATATTTGCTCCTATGAAACATATTTTATATTCTTGTAATAAAAATTAAAATATCATAATATGCACATTACACTATGCTAAAGTTCATTATATTATTCCTACTTGAAATGTGGTTTTAAAAACTATATAATATAGCTTAAGCATTAATATAAATGTATTCTCTCATGAATACGCATTTTTAAAGAAATGAGGAACATATGAACAACGATATTAAAGAGCTTATGAGCGGTATTCTTAAAGATATGTCCGCTCTTAACTATATAAAACCCGGAGATGTGCCTAACATCAATCTGTACATGGATCAGGTTACAACATTTATGTATGAACATCTTCACGATACAAAGCGTACCACTGATGATAAAGTACTAACCAAAACAATGATTAACAACTATGCCAAAAACAATCTGCTGCCATCACCAGTAAAGAAAAAGTACTCTAAGGAACACATATATATCCTTACATTTATCTATTACTTTAAGAACATTCTCTCAATAAGTGATATACAGAAAATGCTCAATCCTCTCACTGAGAAATTCTTTGATGAAGGTTCCAAGCCGGATCTGGATTATATATATAAAGAGATTTTTTCAATGGAATCCTCTCTTGCAAGGCCATTATCTAAAGATATATTTGCAAAGTCTGAACAGGCAAGCAATGCATTTTCAGATGTAAAGAATGATGATGACAGAGAATTCTTACAGTTCTTCAGCCTTGTATGCCTTTTAAGCTTTGATGTATACATGAAGAAGAACATGATTGAAAGTCTGATTGATGATTACTCTGCCAAGCATGCGCCAAAGCATCCTGAAAAATCTGATAAAACAGACAGAAAGAAATAATCCATACAAATTAAGGGAACTGCCAGTACTGACAGTTCCCTTTTACATTGCTTCATATATTACTTATTATCTTCTGACTCTTTCTCAAGCATGCCAAGTCTTTCAAATACTCTGTCATACCCGTCATTACCATAATTAAGCGAACGGTTTACCCTGCTGATTGTCGCAGTAGACGCACCTGTCTTCTCTGCAATATCAAGATATGTCCTGTGTTCTCTTAACATCTTGGCAACCTCAAATCTCTGGGATAGGGATAAAATCTCGTTAATTGTACATACATCCTCAAAGAAATCGTATGCTTCATCTAAATCCTTAAGACTTAATATTGCCTGAAAAAGCTGCTCAACAGCCTGTGTCTTTAACTTATTGTTCATAATTATCCACCCCGGTTTTCCAAAAATAACATTGGCTTATTACTTTTAAATTTTAACACAGTGAAGTTTTGAAGTAAAGACATTATTCACTTCTTAATGCCACAACAGGGTCTTTTTTAGCTGCAAGCTTTGCTGGGATAAGTCCGGCAATAAATGTAAGGAACATGCTTATTATTATAAGTATTACTCCTCCTGCAACCGGAAGCTGTGCAACATTGGAAATGTCTGTAAGGTGCTTAATCAACGCATTTGCAGGTATGCACAACAATAAAGTTACAACAATGCCGAGTGCGCCTGAGACAAAACCTTCAATAAGTGTCTCTGCATTGAATATTCTTGAAACATCTTTCTTAGAAGCACCAATACTTCTTAATACTCCAATTTCCTTAGTTCTTTCAAGTACTGAAATGTATGTGATAATACCTATCATTATTGAAGAAACTATAAGTGATATTGCAACAAATGCTATTAAAACATATGAAATTGCATTAATAATTGTACTTACTGATGACATCATTATTCCAACATAATCTGTGTAGTTAATAACATTTTCTTCCTTGCCATCGTCCTGCTGCAGCTTATTGTAATCCTTAATAATATTCTGAACCTTCTCCTTAGAATCAAAATCAGTTGCATATATATCTATCTGCGAAGGTGTATCAAGGTCTGTAATTCCAAGCTTCGACTTATTGCTGTCTAATGTTGCATCTGTTGTTCTAGCCTTTAGTGACGCTGAGAAAAGCTGTAGTATCTGATCATCGCTCATTCCACTTGTCATTGCCTGCATCTGAGCACTTTCCTCTGGTGAAAGTGTTGCCATATATGCATTTACATCATCCATTGTAATCTCTGTATTCCTGTCATTGTCAAATGGAACTCCTGTAAATACATCAACGCTTGTATCAGCAAGCTGTGCCTTGGCAATCTCACTGTTCTTTACTTCTTCGATAATATATTCCGTAAGCTTTGCTGTATAACCGGTTCCACTGTAAATTGGAGTACTTACTTCATCATCATTAGGTCTGATTATTCCACATACTTTAATGTCAGTTCCGTTATTTACAACATTTGTCATATACTTATCATCTTTGCTGTAATCGTCCCATGTACCAGTCACATCATTGTACTTATACATGTCTGTAGGCATAACAAGCTTAAACTCTGTATCAAGAATCTCGTCAAATGTATAGCTTATATCTTTTTTTGTTTCGTATGATTCACCAACCATCATTTTCTTAAAGAGTGTTCTTACTTCCTCAGGGTCTTTAAGACCTAGTGAGTAAAGTGTATAATCATCAACCTCGTTATTCTTATCTGCAACAAGCACAACCTCGTTGAATTTCTCTGGCCAGTGTCCTGCAAGGACATCATACTGCTCATCAAGAACCTGCTGGTTTCCTAAAAGCTGGTTCCACACACTGCTGTTAGAAAACATCCCCATACCCATGCCTGATGACATTGCAGAAGATGTGCTTGTTGCACCCTCGCCATATATCGAATCAAACATTGTACTTGGATTTAACTGTTCAACACCGTTAGAAGTATCCTTCATATAAATGTTAAGAGGAACATCATATGAATACTGGATATCACTTACATATGACTTAATGTCAGAGCCGCCGTTTTCAATGTATTTCTTAAACTCAGAAAGGTTATTGCTCTTAACTTCCTTTACCATGGTATTAATCATGTCACCCATGATATCGTTAGAATATATTTTAGACTTATCCTCATGCTCTTCTGAATCCGAATTACCTGTCATGCTTGATACCATACTGCTTATATCAATAGCTTCCGCCTGAAGTGTTATAGGATAACTCGAAAGCGTATCTCTCTGAACCCTGTCTATGTATAACTGGATACCATTTGAGATAGACAGAATCATTGCAATACCGATAATTCCTATGCTTCCTGCAAATGCAGTAAGAATCGTTCTTGTTTTCTTAGTCATCAGGTTATTAAAGGAAAGCGAAAGTGCTGTAAAGAATGACATAGATGTTTTCTGCTTCTTTCCTGACTTTTTAGTCTTCTTTTCTGATGTCTTAACCTTAGCAGCCTCTTTAGCCCTGATATCAGCTTCCATATCTTCTAACGAATATGGATCAGAGTCATCAGTTATCACACCATCTAATAATCTGACTATTCTTGTAGAATAATTCTTGGCAAGCTCCGGATTATGAGTTACCATAATTATAAGTCTGTCCTTTGATATCTCCTTTAAAAGCTCCATAATCTGGATACTTGTCTCTGTGTCAAGCGCTCCTGTAGGCTCGTCAGCAAGCAGGATATCAGGATTATTTACAAGTGCTCTTGCAATAGCAACCCTCTGCATCTGTCCACCTGACATCTGATTAGGCTTCTTGTGAATCTGCTCTCCAAGTCCAACTTTCTCAAGTGCCTCTATCGCTCTTTTCTTTCTCTCTGCCTTAGATACACCTGAAAGCGTAAGTGCAAGCTCTACATTAGATAAAACAGTCTGGTGCGGAATCAGATTGTAACTCTGGAACACAAAACCAATAGAATTATTTCTGTAAAAATCCCAGTCTCTGTCCTTATAATTCTTAGTTGACACTCCATTTATCTTAAGGTCGCCGCTCGTATACTTATCAAGTCCGCCTATAATATTAAGCATAGTAGTCTTACCACATCCGGACTGTCCAAGAATCGACACGAACTCGCAGTCCCTGAACCTAAGATTAATGCCCTTAAGTGCGCTCACAGTAGTAGAACCGGACACATAGTCTTTCTTTATATCATTTAATTCAAGCATGGAATACTCCTTTTATTTTATTGAGGGTTGCGGATTGGGAACTTGTCTGCATCCTTCGACTTGCATACATGACGTTGTGGCATCTGACTATAGCATACGCTTTCAGGAATCCTGCGCTTAGTGTAACTAAATGCCGCTATCTACAGAGTTTATTACGGTGTATCAAATCAAACGCGCTTCGCTTGAACGAGATTTGACGCACCGCCCTTATGTATATAGCGGCATTAAGTTACACACAGCCCGGATCATTCAAGCGTATGCTATAGTCAGACACCGCAACTGATATACACAACATTTAAGACGCAGACCAATTCCCAATCCGCACTCCTCAATTAATATACACCATGGAAAGCTTGGCTTGCAATTTATTCCAGCACATTTTATACTAATATTGTTTTTTGTTTATAAAAATATAATGATTACTAGGAGTCTATGTGAAACATTTTATCAGATTAAGATTAAAGAATTTAACAGCCATTGGTCTTTCGCTTTGCATGGCAGCTACATTTGCTGTTCCATTTTTTGCTTATCCTGACCAGTTGATGGCTGATACACAGGATGACCTCGACGCTGTTAATAAACAGCTTGAAGAATTAAGAAATAAACAGAGCGAACTCAATGCATCTTACGGGGAGCTTAACGAGAAGCTGTCTGCTTCCGGAGAGAAGCTGTCTTCTATTGAGGATGCAGTTAATGCGAAGCAGTCCGAGATTGATGCTACCAATATCCAGGTTGCTGATATGCAGGCAGAGATTGACCAGCAGTACGCCTCCATGAAACTTCGTATACAGTTTATGTATGAGAATAATAATGCTACTATCCTGTCAACGCTTCTGTCGGCTGAAAGCCTTTCTGACCTTTTATCCAAGTCAGAATATATCCAGCAGATCTCTAATTATGACCACCAGAAGATGCAGGAATTAAGTGACCTTCTGGCTTCTCTTAAAGAAACTCAGGCAAAGCTTGAAGAAGAGATGACCGAACTTGTCACTCTTAAAGATGATGCAGCCCGCGAAGCTGATAATTTTGCTGTGCTTCTCTCACAATGCCAGACAGAGCTTGACACTACAAGTGACAGCATTACTGATGCTGAAGCACTTGCACTTGAATACGAAAAGCAGATTGAACAGGAAATGTTAGAGCGTCAGCGCCGTGAAATGGAAGCCCTTGAAGCTGCAAGAAAAGCACAGGAAGAGGCTGACAAAGCTAATAACGCCGGTAATACAGGCGGTAATTCATCTTCCGGCTCTGCTATGGTTGACCAGAACGCTCTTAACAATGTTCGTAAGAATCACACTGCCGAAGATGTTGCAATGCTCGCAGGAATTATTGAATGTGAAGACGGCAAACAGTCATATGAGGGAAAATGTGCTGTAGGAAGTGTTGTTATCAACAGAGTTGCTGACCCACGCTTTGCCAACAGCATAAGCGGCGTAATATATGCACCTTACCAGTTTTCACCTGTTGCCAGCGGACGATTTGCAATAGTACTTGCAAGAGGTGCAAATGCAGCCTGCACCCAGGCAGCCATTGATGTGCTTAATGGTTATATCAATATTAACGCACTATATTTTCATGTATATGACAGTTCTGTCGATGTGGGCGGAACCGTTATCGGAGATCATGTATTTTACTAACTCATTAAATATACCAAGGGGAGAATTATTAACTATGAAGAAAGCAACTAAAGCATCTGATAACAGATATTATAAGGCAAGATTTTCTGCTGCACAGAAAAATACTGACTTTGAAAGCCGTGAAGCAGCTTCAGATGTCGTAGGTATAGACAGAACAAGACTTGCAAGAATTGAACTTGGCAATGTAACACCTTATGCAGACGAGGTTGTATCTATGTCAAAATGCTACAACGCTCCCGAACTCTGCTACAATTACTGCTCAAACGAATGTCCGATTGGAAGGCTTACAATGAAGGAAGTCGAGATTAATTCATTTGACAGATTATCATTAAAAATGCTTGGTTCTTTGAATGATATTGAAAACCTGCGTGCTTCTATTATCAATATCTCTGCTGATGGCCAGGTTGATATTGGAGAACAGGAGGAATTCAAGCAGATACTTGAATCCCTCGATCTTATTTCCAATAATGCGAAAGCCCTTGAATTGTGGGCTAAGAAAAACATTAAGAATATTTAACGGCTGTATCTTACATAATCTACCGTAACAAAACCTTTGTTTTCACTTTTGACAGAATTATCATGTGATACATATACACCGCTCTTTACACCAACCCATCTTCCGGCTTTGGCAATAACGGAAACAGGGTTGGTGTATTCTTTTCCGTCTGTGCTTATCTCTATTGTTACTGTCTCAACAGGTGCTTCCTTAACAGGAAGTCCACCCTCAACATAGTCTTTAGTTCCTGTCTTTTTAACTGTGTATCTGAAATATATTTCCTTAAGATTATCGTATGAAGCAAGCAATTCTTTAGTCTCTTTAGTATAAGCCTGGTCACAGTCAAACTGCTGCACACCCTTTACTGCATACACTTCCATCTTACCGCCTTTGACAGTCACATCTGCTGCCAGATAATCCATTCCCATATGAATGAATCCGGCATTATCACCATCAGCCATTCCGCTGATATTCATCTTAGTAATACAGCTAAATTCCGGTGCCGGCCACTTCTGCAGGAGAAGATTTCTGTAATCGCCAATTGGTCTGTTTGATGCTCTTCCAACCGCATTGAGCTTTATATAAGAACCGTCATCAGACACATTTCCGCTTTCATCAGTGCCAGACTGTGTCCAGTCACTATCAGGATTGGCGTTCCACTGCCACTGCAGTCCCAAAGTATCTTCTGTGAATTCATCTGTAGTATCTGGCTCACATATTTCATAAACGGCACCGACATCAGGTTTTTCGTACTCCATCACAGGCTCGCCGTAATCATTGCCATCTTTCTTAACTCCAATTACAGGCCAGTCATTTTCCCAGCTCATTGGCTGCAAATGTGTTATTCTGCCCGCTGCATACACATCCTGAAAATGTATGAACCAGTCCTGTCCTGTAACTGTATCAACCCATGCCCCCTGATGAGGTCCATTGACAGGCGAATCTCCCTGTCTCATAACCACTTTATACTCATATGGTCCAAACACATTTTTCGACCTTAACACTGTCTGCCAGCCTGTCTTAACACCTCCAGCCGGTGCAAATATATAATACCATCCGTTTCGCTTATACATCTTAGGACCTTCTATTGTAATCTGGTCATTTAAGTTACCGTCAAATATAATCTTTTCCTCACCAATAAGCCCCATTCCATCTGGCTGCATCTCTACCATATGAAGCACACTCTTGTATCCGATACGGCTCTTGGCAACTCCTGCAACAAGATATGCCTTTCCGTCCTCATCCCAGAATGGGCATGGGTCAATCCAGCCTGCGCCTGGTCTTATATTCACTGGCTTACTCCACTCACCATAAGGGTCTGTTGCGGTAGTCATATATATTCCTTCATCTGGCATTGGGAAGCACACATAATATGTACCCTCATGATATCTTATTGCAGGTGCCCACACTCCGCATCCATGAATTGGATTTCTATATCTGAATTCTGGAATTTCAGCCAAAATGTAGTTAATAACCTTCCAGTTTACAAGGTCCTTAGAATGAAGCAACGGCATAGCCGGAGCATTAGAAAAGCTTGATGATATCATAAAATAATCATCACCGACACGGATTGCGTCCGGATCTGAATAATCAGCGTAAAGTATTGGATTCTTGTATCGTCCATTTCCTAAATCTGCTGTCCACATATATGACCTCTTTCTGCCAGTTTACGGCTCAATAATTTATTTCTGCTTATGCAGATATTTCTCTGCTATCATATTACAACAGTTAAATAAGAATTTCCAGTACTTTTGCAAAGTTATTTTATAAAAGTTTTTTAGTTGACATTTTATTATTAAGTATTCTGTGCTTAAACCGATATTATATATAACCGTGTTCATTGCTGAAGATGAAAGGCGGGTATACTTATGATAATTGCAGACAGCAACATGAGTATGTCTTCAAGAAGACACTACTCACAAAAGGTATCAAGCGGCATGGTCGCAGCAGGCAGCTCTGGTAACTCCTTTAGTTTTGGAATGAGCCAGGCAAGAAGCAGCTTAAGCCAGAAAGAATCATATTTTAGTAATTCTTCTGATTATCCAGGCAGAAAGTATGACGACATGTTTCTGATGATGCCACTCTACAATCGTTCTGGAAGGCTTAATGTCCCAGACGATTCTTCTAAAACGGATTTGGCTGGTGAGGAATCACCAGAAGGCACGGAGGCTTTATCACCTGCTTACAACAAAGCCAGCTTAGTTTCTATGCGGCAGAATGTAAGCTTCAGTTACACAGAAATAACAAGAAAGGTTTATATGTCCCTGTTGGATTTTATTCAGTCTCTGTCTTTCCGTGGAATGTTTCATGATACTGACAGTTTATCCTGCAATTCAGTCTCTGACACATCTTCATCTGACAAAGCCTCAAAAACCCTTTCTATTACTAACCAGATTTCTCCTACTGTGTGGACTGTAAGAACCAGATATTCTTCAACCTATGAAGAAAAGGAAAGCACTTCATTTTCAACAACCGGAACTGTTAAAACAGCAGACGGCAGGAAACTTAATTTTAATCTTGATATGACCATGTCGCGCAGAAAGAAGGCAGAATCTTACACTGAATTTCTTTCCACCTTTGATGCCTCCGCCTATTTCGTAAATAACTTCCCGCAAAGTGGTTCCCATTGGCACTTCGATGAGTCCGACATTGTTGATCTTCCCTGCAAGAGCGAATACTTTCGTTCCTTTAGAACGTTCCGTTCCGATAGAGGCGAACCATTCGGCTCCTTTCGTCAGTATAATAGGAATATTGGCAAGAGTCTCTACATTATTCACGTTGGTTGGTTTGCCCAGATAACCGGATTCTGCGGGGAAAGGAGGTTTTAAGGTCGGTTCACCCCGTTTTCCTTCCATCGAGTGTATGAGGGCGGTTTCTTCACCGCAGACGAAAGCCCCTGCTCCATAACGTATCTCTATATCGAAACAGAAATC
>OGHC01001117.1_pt1 | contig 13150 bp, 13 predicted proteins | sample 1571381 | NCBI WGS metagenome assembly OGHC01 (sample SAMEA2581945, study PRJEB24529) | metagenome | biome: Human gut stool | place: China | collected 2011 | reverse complement strand
GGCGATCAGAATCGCTCCCTCCTGCGTGCGGAATTCGTCCAGATGGGCGAGCGCCTGTCCCACTGCGTCCAGTACGGCAGCGTGTTCCTGTTCGCTTACACTCTCTTCCTGTGAAGAAACGACGTCCGGCAGGCGCAGGATCGACTGGATGAGAGCATTGTTTTCCGCGCTGCCCGGAGTGCCGATTTCCGGTTGTTCCCGGCAGATTTTCAGCAGTTGATTATAATATAAGTGGAACAACTCTTCGTCGATGCAGGCGCGCGTCTGCCGGGCGGTCGATTCCACGGATATGTAAAGATCGGCTTTACCGCGCTGAAGAGCTTTCGCCGCCAAAGCCCGGATTTCGTATTCCAGGGGCCGGTAGGCCGAAGGCAGTTTGACGGCGAGGTCCAACTGCTTGGAGTTCAGCGTGCGTATCTCGACCGTTATTTTTTTATCGGGGATTGCGACTTCGGCTTTGCCGAAGCCCGTCATGGATTTTATCATGTGGGTTTCGTCGAAAGTTAAATTCGTGCAAATTTAGTAAAAACAATTTAATTCCGGCCTTGTTGAGCTCCCTTTTCCGAGGCAGGGAAAATTTATCGGGTTTCCTTGGCGGATTGGTGAAATAATTCCTATATTTGTGTGCAATTTTGAAGAATACCTGAAATAATAGCTATAATTTAATCACTGTTAAAGTTTTATGAAAAAGCACAATTTCAACGCAGGACCCTGCGTATTGCCCAGAGAGGCGGTAGAATCTGCCATTGAGGCTATCCGTGATTTCGACAACACAGGCATCGGCCTGCTGGAGATTTCTCACCGTACTCCGGGTTGGGAGCGTATCATGGCCGAAACCGAGCAGTTGTGGCGCGACCTGCTGAACATTCCCGACGACTATGCCGTAATGTTCCTGGGCGGCGGTGCTTCGACTCAGTTCTTCGAGGTTCCGGCGAACCTGCTGAAAAAGAAAGCTGCCTACCTCCAGACCGGTGTTTGGGCGAAGAAGGCTGCTAAGGAGGCTAAGTTCTACGGCGAAGTGGAGATCGTCGCTTCTTCCGAGGATAAGAACTATACCTATATTCCGAAAGGTTACAAAATCCCGACCGATGCGGATTATTTCCACATTACGACCAACAACACCATCTACGGTACGGAGATCCACGAGGATATCGATTCTCCTATCACGCTCGTTGCCGATATGTCGTCGGATATCATGAGCCGTCCGGTCGATGTGAAGAAGTACGGTATGATCTACGGCGGTGCGCAGAAGAACGTAGGTCCTGCCGGCGTGACGTTCGTCATCATCCGCAAGGATCTGATCGGCAGCTCGGAGCGTCCGTTGCAGACGATGGTCAATTACGCTACGCACTATCCCGAAGAGGCTCGCAACCACTCGATGTTCAACACGCCTCCCGTACTCCCGATTTTCGTAATGCACGAAACCCTGAAGTGGGTGAAGGCACAGGGCGGTGTCGAGGCCATGTATAAGATCAACAAGAAGAAGGCCGAGACGCTGTACAACGAGATCGACCGCAACTCGATGTTCGTCGGTACGGCCGTGAAGGAAGACCGTTCCATGATGAACGTCTGCTTCGTGATGGCTCCGGGCCACGAGGATCTGGAGGCTGAATTCATGGCTTTCGCCAAGGAGAAGGGCATGGTCGGCATCAAGGGTCACCGTTCGGTGGGCGGTTTCCGCGCTTCGATCTACAACGCATGTCCGCAGGAGAGCGTGGATGCGCTGGTTGCCTGCATGCAGGAGTTCGAGAAGAACCACAAGAAATAATTAACCGGATTTGATCTATGGCGCAGTTCTTTACTTTTACGCCGAAACGTAAGGAGGACGGCGCCATAGATTTTTATACATTAATGGACGTTTTCGATGAACGGAAAGAGGATGGGACTACCTCCCCTGCCGGGCATGGGGAGCGAAAAATAAAATTCAACGATATGAAAGTTTTAATTGCAACCGAGAAGCCTTTCGCAAAGAAGGCTGTTGATGGAATTAAGAAGATCATTACGGATGCCGGTTACGAAGTAGCCCTTCTGGAGAAATATACGGACAAGGCCCAGCTGCTCGCAGCCGTTGCCGATGCCAACGCCCTGATTATCCGCAGCGATAAAGTGACTGCCGAGGTGATCGAAGCTGCCAAGAATCTCAAGATCGTCGTTCGTGCGGGTGCCGGTTACGACAATGTGGACTTGGCTGCCGCAACGGCTAAAGGTATCGTGGTGATGAATACTCCGGGTCAGAATTCGAACGCCGTGGCTGAACTGGCGCTCGGTATGATGGTCTTCATGGCCCGCAACCAGTTCACACCGGGTACCGGCAGCGAGCTGAAAGGCAAGACGCTGGCGATCCATGCTTACGGCAACGTCGGCAAGCTCGTCGGTCGTAAGGGCAAGGCGCTGGGTATGAATGTGATCGCTTTCGATCCTTTCATCACCGATGCAAAGGTATTCGAGGCTGACGGCGTGAAGAAGGTGGACAGCATCGAGGAGCTTTATGCACAGGCCGACTACCTGTCGCTGCATATTCCCGCTACCGAGCAAACCAAGAAATCGATCGGCCACAAGCTGATGACTTCGATGCCCAAAGGCGCTACCTTGGTGAATACCGCCCGCAAGGAGGTGATCGACGAGGCAGGAGTGATCCAGGCGATGACCGAGCGCGAAGATCTGAAATATATCACCGACATCGCTCCCGAGGCTGCCGCCGAGATGAGTGAGAAATTCGGTAAGCGCTTCTTCGCTACTCCCAAGAAGATGGGGGCCGAAACTGCGGAGGCGAACATCAACGCAGGTTTGGCCGCTGCAAACCAGATCGTCGATTTCTTCAAGACCGGCAACACCCGCTTCCAGGTGAACAAATAATAAAAATATCCCCTTATTTTCAAACGATAAAGAGAGAATATTATGGTAAAAATCAAACCGTTCGCAGGTATCCGTCCTCCGAAGGAGCTGGCTGCCGAGGTTTCGTCGCGTCCTTACGATGTGCTGAACTCGCAGGAGGCCAAGACCGAGGCTACCGAGCGCTCGCTGCTCCACATCATCAAGCCGGAAATCGACTTCGATCCGATTGCCGACGAGCATGACGAGAAGGTGTATAAGAAGGCTGTCGAAAATTTCAAGAAGTGGCGCGACAACAAGTGGCTGGTGCAGGATGGCGAAGAGCACTATTATATTTATGCCCAGACGATGAATGGCCGTACCCAGTACGGTCTGGCCATGTGCTGCTACTATGAGGACTACTGGTCGGGCAAGATCAAAAAACACGAGCTGACCCGCATCGAGAAAGAGGAGGACCGCATGAAGCACGTCGAGCTTCAGCAGGCCAACCTCGAGCCGGTATTCTTCGCGTATCCCGACAACGACGAGATCAACAAGATCGTTGCCGACTACGTGAAGAACAACAAGGCTGACTACGATTTCACGGCTGCTCCCGAAGGCTTCGGCCACCATTTCTGGGTGATCCGCGACAAGAAGATCAACGACCGTATCACCGAGATTTTCGCAGGTATTCCCGCTCTGTACGTGGCTGACGGACACCATCGTACCGCTGCCGCTGCCCGTGTGGGCAAGAAGCGCCAGGAGAGCAACCCCAACCATACCGGCAACGAGGAATACTGCTATTTCCTGGCCGTTACGTTCCCTGCGAGCCAGCTTCGCATCATCGACTACAACCGCGTGGTGAAAGACCTGAACGGGATGACTACCGAGCAGTTCCTCAAGGCGCTGGAGAAGAATTTCACCGTGGAACCCAAGGGCAAGGAGATCTACCACCCTTCGAAGTTGCACAACTTTTCGCTCTACCTCGACGGTCAGTGGTATAGCCTCACGGCGAAGCCGGGTACGTACGATGACAACGATCCGATCGGAGTGCTGGACGTAACCGTGCTGTCGAACCTGGTACTCGACCAGTTGCTCGACATCAAGGATCTGCGGACGTCGAAACGGATCGATTTCGTCGGCGGTATTCGCGGCCTGGAAGAGTTGAAGAAGCGTGTCGATAGCGGCGAGATGAAGGCGGCTTTCGCACTCTACCCTGTTTCCATGCAGCAGCTCATCGACATTGCCGATACGGGCAACATCATGCCTCCCAAGACCACCTGGTTCGAGCCGAAACTCCGTTCGGGTGTGGTGATCCATACTTTCGAGGAGAAATAGTGTCCCGTAAGGGATTCAAAAGAGAAAGGAGAATCTTGAACAGATTCTCCTTTCTCTATTATATGCTTTCCTGTATTTCACCGGGAGCGTCGCGTCCCTGGTTCTTTAGGGTCAGTTCGGAATTGCAGATGCAACTGCGAGCTACGAATATGCGACCGTCGGATTCGGTGCTGCGACCGTCGAAAATGGTGCGGGCGGTGGAAAGTACCGCCCTCTCAGCAGAGCGCGATCAGCTTTTTTTTGTGTTGTTGGCGATAGCTGCCAATGCACGGAACGTTTCGGCTACTGCGCGAGTCACCACGACGATTATGAAGCCGTAGATCGGATTGAGGACGATGTAAATGAGCGAACCGCTGCCGAAGAATGCTCCCGTACCCATCATGCGAAGCATGGAGGCGTCGCCATTCAGAAATATCGCGGCGATCAGGGTGAGCAGTGCTCCGCCGATACCGACGAACATACCCGCCCATTCCCCGAAAGTCTGGATGAAGTGCGAGAATACGGGAATGGCGACGAAATCGTCATGCGCTGTCGCAGCTGCATATACTTTTTCGCGGCGGTTCCACCAGATTTGAAAACCGAGCCAGGAAACGAAGGCGATCACGAGCCAGACCAGAATAAACGCGGCGATCATCCGGCCTCCGCCGTACCGAAACAGGTCGTTGTTAATGGCCATTACCAGCAGTACGATGGGTGTCAGCAGGTTGAGGATCGCCAGGATCGCATACAGCCAGCGGAAGGGTTCGCGGAAAAACTTACCGGTGTCGATATACTTGAGTACCGGTTCGAAAAACGAGAAAAATTTGTTGTATCCTTCCTGCATTCTTTATAATTTTTGATAAGTTCATTATAAAAGGAAGGTATAAATTCCTTGAAAAAGAAATTTTCCGCCCGGTTTGTTTGCTGCGTGGCGGTGTGTTATCTGTCCGAAACAGAATGTTTTTGAATATATTTTAAGCGTTAGGTGAAATTTTATTACGAAATGTTATCTTAAACCGTAAAAAATGCGTACATTTGTAAGCAACTTATAATAAATGGATGTCTTATGGCAAAAATTAAAGGAACAATCCTCGTCGATAAGGAGCGCTGCAAGGGTTGCGGAGTCTGCGTGGCTTCGTGTCCCTGCGATGTGCTGCATTTATCGGCCGAGGTAAACAGCAAAGGTTACCCCGTGGCTCAGATGGCTAATCCGGATGCCTGCACAGGATGTGCGTCCTGCGCGATTATCTGTCCGGACAGTTGCATCACGGTTTATCGTCAAAAATTTGAATAAACTATGGCAGAGAAAGAAGTAAAATTGATGAAAGGCAACGAAGTGATCGCTCATGCTGCGATTCGCTACGGTTGCGACGGCCACTTCGGCTACCCCACCACCCCGCAGTCGGAGGTTATGGAGACGCTTATGGAGGAGAAACCCTGGGAAACGACCGGTATGGTCGTGCTGCAGGCAGAGTCGGAGGTTGCATCCGCCAATATGGTTTATGGTGCTGCTTCGACCGGTAAACGTGTGATGACTTCGTCTTCGAGCCCCGGTATCAGTCTGATGAGCGAAACGCTCAGCTATATGGCAGGTGCGGAACTGCCCTGTCTTATCGTGAACTGTCAGCGCGGCGGCCCGGGTCTGGGTACCATCCAGCCTTCGCAGGGCGACTATTTCCAGGCTTGCAAGGGCGGTGCCCACGGTGACTTCCACCTGATTGTCCTGGCTCCTAACTCGGTGCAGGAGATGCACGACCACGTGGCTCTCGGTTTCGACCTGGCATTCAAATATCGCAATCCTGCGCTGATCCTCGCCGACGGTGCGATCGGTCAGATGATGGAGAAAGTCGTTCTGGCTCCGCAGCGTCCCCGTAAGACCAACGAGGAGATCGCCGAGGAGTGCAAAGAGTGGGCGGCTTGCGCCAAAGGCAACCGCAAGGAGCGCAATATCATCACTTCGCTCGAGCTTCAGTCGGAGGTGATGGAGAAGATCAACCAGCGTTTGCAGGCGAAATACAAGGCTTTGGAGGAAAACGAGGTTCGTTACGAGGCTATCAACTGCGACGATGCGGATTACGTGATCGTAGCGTTCGGTTCGTCGGCCCGTATCTGCTCGGCTACCGTCGAGCTGGCTCGTGCCGAAGGCCTGAAGGTCGGTCTGCTCCGTCCGATCACGCTTTATCCTTTCCCGAGCAAGGTAATTGCCGACTTGGCAAAACGCGGTGTGAAAGGCTTCCTGAGTGCCGAGCTCAATGCCGGCCAGATGGTCGAGGATGTTAGACTCGCCGTAAACGGTGCAGCTCCCGTCGAGCACTATGGCCGCCAGGGCGGTATGTTGTTCGCTCCGGACGAGGTGTTGGTTGCACTCAAAGAGAAACTGATTAATAAAAAGTAAGACTATGGCAGAAGTAGTAGAAATCAAACAGGAAAACCTGGTATTCGGCAAGCCGAAACTCATCACGGACAACGTGATGCACTACTGCCCGGGTTGCAGCCACGGTACGGTTCACAAGCTGGTTGCCGAGGTTATTGAAGAGATGGGGCTCGAGGGTAACACGATCGCCGTTTCGCCGGGGGGCTGTGCGGTATTTGCCTATGAATATATTGACGGGGACTGGATTCAGGCTGCACACGGCCGTGCTTGTGCCGTGGCTACGGCCGTGAAGCGCGTTCGTCCCGAGAGCATGGTGTTCACGTATCAGGGCGACGGCGATTTGTCCGCAATCGGTACGGGCGAAACGATTCACGCTGCTGCGCGTGGCGAGAGCATCGTTGCTATCTATATCAACAACGCGATCTACGGTATGACCGGCGGTCAGATGGCTCCGACTACCCTGCTGGGTATGAAGACTGCGACGACCCCTTACGGCCGCGATCCCCGTTTGAACGGTTATCCTTACAAGATCTCCGAGATGCTGGCTCATCTGGACGGTGTGACTTACCTGACGCGCCAGAGCGTGCACAATCCGGCGAATGTCCGCAAGTGCAAGAAGGCGATCCGCAAGGCGTTCGAGAATGCGATGGCCGGCAACGGTTTCTCGCTCGTAGAGGTCGTTTCGACCTGCAACAGCGGTTGGAAACTCTCTCCGGTGGCTTCGAACAAGTGGCTCGAAGAGAACATGCTGCCCTTCTATCAACTGGGCGATATCAAGGACTTAACCAAGAAGTAAGAGGACAAGAATATGAAAGAGACTTTAATTATTGCAGGCTTCGGTGGACAGGGTGTCCTCTCGATGGGTAAGATTTTGGCTTACTCGGGCGTTATGCAGGATTACGAGGTTACCTGGATGCCCTCTTACGGCCCTGAGATGCGTGGCGGTACGGCTAACGTTACGGTGATTCTTTCGGACAAACGTATCTCGTCGCCGATCGCTCACGAATTCGATACGGCTATCGTACTGAACCAACAGTCGATGGATAAGTTTGAGTCGATGGTTCGTCCGGGCGGTACGCTGATCTACGATACCAACGGTATCACGCGTCACCGGAGCCGCACGGATATCAACATCTATACGATCGACGCTACGGCGGAGTCGGCCCGTTTGGGTCAGGCTAAGCTGTTCAATACGATGATTTTGGGCGGTTATCTGAAAGTTTGCCCCGTTGTCAAACTGGAGAACGTGATGATCGGACTGAAGAAGTCCCTTCCGGAGCGTGCCTGGAAGATGCTGCCTGAGAATGAGAAGGCTATCAATCACGGTGCGGAGATTATTCGCAAGGTGCGTTAATCGTCCGATGATTTTTTCTGAGTGTCCGGCGTGCGAAGGCCGGACACTTTTTTTATCGCTTGCGGCACTATGTTTGCGCTGGGTTATAAAACATTAAACAAGCAATACTATGGAAACTGTAAAACAACTGAATAAACAGGAGTTCACGACCAAGGTCGCCGATATCGAAAAATCGAAGGGCGAATGGAAATTCCTGGGTGAGCGTCCCGCCGTGATCGATTTTTTCGCGACCTGGGGCGGTCCTTGCAAGGCATTGGCCCCTGTGCTCGACGAGCTGGCGGCCGATTACCAATATAAGGACCGGATCGATTTTTATAAGGTCGATATCGACCGGGAACAGGAACTCGCTGCGGTGTTCGGCGTACGGTCGGTGCCTACCCTGCTGTTCATCCCGCTGAGCGGGATGCCGCAGATGATGACCGGCGGTCGCCCGAAGAGCGACCTGAAGCGAATTATCGACGAGGTTCTGATGGGTAAGTAGTGATAAATCGGGTGATCGCATCTTCGGGGTTTCGACATCCGGATTTTTCGGGTTCGACGACCGATGTACGGCTTGATTTCCTATGCGGACGTGCCCCGTGTAATCATAGGCTGCAAACGGTACGACCGTCGGATTCGAAAATCCGAAAAGAAACTTCGAGAGATATGATTGCCATAAATTAAACAAGCGATGAAAGAGTTCATAAAACACAATCCGGCTACGCTCGATAATGTAGAAACGATGGCCAATGCGATGATCGAATCGATGCGTTTCGTCGATAATACGTTGGATTATCCCGAAGCGGAGAAGGCTCGGCCGAACGACGGCGTGGAACCCGAGTGGTTCTATGACGCCTACTACGGCGCCATTCCTACCTCGGAACTGACGGCTATCATTCAATACACCCAACAGCGGATGCTCTTCGAAAACATTGGCGAAACATTCCTGGGGATCGCTTTCGTCGAAATGAAGCATTTCGACCGTTTGGGCGATTTTATCGGACAACTGGGTGGGCGCGTGAATACTCCGAAGTATTCGAGTTCGGCGGTTACGGTCGAATATGAATCGGCTGCCGAGGCTGTTCGGGTCAATATCCAGGCCGAAAAAGATACGATTGCCGCCTATCAGCAGTTGATCGAGCGTATCCGAAAAAACAATCCCGAAAAGCTGACACAGTCGGCCGCAGTAGCTATCCAGCTTCTCAATAAGATTGTTTCCGACGAGCGGGTGCATGTCCGTATTCTTTCGGAGCTGGCGCAATCGGTCGCGGCGGAAGAGGGAAAAGAGGCATAATCCGCTTCCCGATCGAGCCGGTGTTTTTGGAGTGTTTTGTATCGCTCGAAATCCGGCCCGAATGACCGGAAAAAGAGATCGAATACTTGGAGATCCTATTGGTCCAAGGTCGATGGAATGTCGGGGATGATGTGAAGAGGCTGTCTGCAAGTTGCAGACAGCCTCTTCGGTTTGGATTCGCCGATAATTTCGAACAGGCGGCTTGTGCCGTGTTTGAAAATTTGCCGGACGTATTTTAGAATCCGATTCCGATGCGGAACAGGATGGCATTCAATCCTTCTCCCATGTGCTGAAAGCGGATGCTGAAATCGCCCCGCACTCCGCCGCTCTGACGGCCGAACGTGACGCCGGGACCGATGGATGTGTAAAATTCGGTGCCCTCGTTGAAGTAACCGCCTATACCTATTGCAGCACCGAGATCCCACGACAGATTGAGGGCCACTTTGCGTGAAATGGGCAGATAACCTTTCACATTCGCAAATACGGGGAGGACAATTCCGCCTCTATAGCCCTCCAATATGGAACCCCAGTAGTTGTAGATGTAGAGGTCTTTGTAGAAATAATTGATTCCCAGTCCGACACCGGCGAACAGGTACGGATTGATCCGCACGCCGTGTACCGTTTCGAATACGATGCGGGGGAACAGATCGCCCGTACCCCCGCTTACGGCCGAACCGTATGCGAAGGCAACTTCTCCCTGGTAACGAGGTAATTTGCCGAATTGTTGTTTGTCGGCAGCCGATCGCCGGGAGGAATCGAAATGCGAGATGACCTCTTTCGAGCCGTTTTGATAGGTGATGGTGAAGACATCCTCTGCGGGAATCGTATAGATCGGGCCGTCCGGATTGTCCCAGCGTTTGTATTCGATTTCCGTGTCGGTTATTTTCAGCACTTTAGCTTGGATCTCCGTCGCATCTTTTTTCTGGATGATGTCTTGTGCGCAGACAGTTTGTCCGAGGAGTATTGAAGCAATTATGAAAATCAGGCGTTTCATAGGAAATTTTCTTTTGAGTTGAATAATGAATGGTGTTGTTTGACAGGTATATAAAAAACGCAGGCTAAACTTTTTATTTGCTTTCTGAGGTCTTCGCAATACCTTGTAACCAAATAATGAGTAAAGCCCACGTTGGACGTGAGCGTTTACACTTTACTCTTGGTTACTTTTGAAAGTTGCGAAGTTTCAGAAAGCAAGAAATAAAGCTAACGCTTTTTATATGTATCGTCATACCTGTATTCTATCGGACGGCATGACGTATTGTACTGAAGAATAGAAGTGCTGTTATTTTCTCATAGGCAAAATGGTTTTATGTTCCGATTACAAATATAGTAAACCGATTGAGCATTATGCGATTTTTACGGCTTATTTTTATTTATCGTTTCGGTTTATTCATTGCTTTGTTGCCGGGCGTTCGACCGGGCTTTGATGCTTCCTGTCTAAAAATCCTCTTCGGATTTCCTCGTTATTCTGATTGCAGATGGCGTTTTATCGACAGACGTAGGAGTTTGCATCGCGGAATCCGAGCAGCAGCTCTTGCGCTGCCATGCGTTTCTTGCCGGATAATTGCAGCGAGAGGACGTCGATCCAACCGTCCGCACATCGGATCCGCAGGTATTTGCGGTTGTCGGTGTCGATCGTGCCGCATGGAGCTTCCGGACCACCGGCTTCGAAGCGCGCTTCGAAAATCTTGGCCGAATTCGCCTCCTGTTCCTCTCGCAGCAGCCGGGTCCAGGCTGCCGGATAGGGCGACAGCCCGCGAATGAAATCGATGATGCGTTTTCCGGATTGAGTCCAGTCGATCAGGCAGTCGTTTTTGAAGATTTTGGGCGCCGGACGCAGCGATGTGTCCTCGTCGGGCTGTACGACGGGGGTGATCTCCCCGGCAGCGATCCGTTCGACGGTCTGCACGACCAGATCGGCTCCGACGGTCATTAGCCTGCCATAAAGAGTTCCCACGTTATCTTCCGGCTGAATCGGCATTTCCACTTGGCCTAAAATAGCCCCCTTGTCGATTTCGTGGTTCAATAGGAAAGTGGTGACGCCCGTTGATCGGTGCCGCACCCCTGTATTGCGGCAGCAGCGACGCATGCAGGTTGAAGGTGCCGAGTCGGGGCATCGCCCAGACGACCTCCGGCAGCATCCGGAAGGCAATTACGATTCCCAGGTCAGGCCGCAACTCCTCCATCGTACTGACGAAGGCCGGATCGCGCAACTTCTCCGGTTGCAGAATCGGCAATCCGAGTTCTCGGGCCGCGATCTTTACGTCGCTTTCATGCAATTTCTGTCCGCGTCCCGCCGGTTTGTCCGGAGTAGTGACCACCCCGACGACGTTGTAGCCGCTGCGCACCAGTGCACGCAGCGACGGCACGGCGAATTCGGGCGTACCCATGAAGACGATTCGCAAATCCTTGGCGTTCATTTTCGTTGAAATATTGCTGTCCGGAAATTCGCTTCCGGCTGTCCGGCGGTTCCATTCGCGGTTCTGCCATCCGTTCCGTTCATGCCTTGCGGACAAGGATTTCGGGCTGCGGCAAAACCGAGAAAATCCCTTCGGACGATTCTTCGGTAATATCTTTGTATTTTAATGCTTGCAGATGTTGAGTTTGTGGTGCATGCGCTCCTGTTTGGTTTCGAGGTAGCGTTCGTTGTACTTGTTGGGGGCGATGACGATCGGTACGATCTCGTCGATCTTCAGGCCGTAACCCTCCAACCCTACTCTTTTGAGCGGATTGTTGGTCATCAGACGCATGTGTTTGATCCCCATTTCGCGGATGATGCTGGCGCCCACGCCGTAGTCGCGCTCATCGACGCCGAAGCCCAGGCGCACGTTGGCATCCACCGTGTCCAGTCCTTCGTCCTGGAGTTTGTAGGCTGCGATCTTGTTGAAGAGTCCGATGCCTCGTCCTTCCTGGCTGAGATAAACGACGGCGCCCTTGCCCTCTTTTTCGATCATGCGCATCGCTTCGTGGAGCTGTGCGCCGCAGTCGCAGCGGCACGATCCCAAAATGTCGCCCGTGGCGCACGAGGAGTGCACGCGGAGCAGTACCGGCTCGTCTTCGGTCCATTCGCCCTTGGTCAGTACCATGTGTTCCAGCCCGTTGCTCTTCTGACGGAACACGGTGATTTTGAACATGCCGTATTCGGTCGGCATCTCGGCCGTTTCACCGCGTTCTACGATCGATTCGTTACGCAGGCGGTAGGCGATCAGGTCGGCGATCGAAATGATCTTCAGGCCGTATTTCTCCGCCGCTTCGAGCAGTTGCGGCAGGCGGGCCATCGAACCGTCTTCGTTCATGATCTCTAGCAGTGCTCCGGCGGGTTGCAGCCCGGCCAGTCGAGCCAGGTCCACGGCGGCTTCGGTATGTCCCGGACGGCGCAGAACGCCTTTCTGACGGGCTCGGAGCGGGTTGATGTGCCCCGGACGCCCCAGGTCGGAGGGTTTGGTCTTCGGGTCGGCCAGTGCCCGCAGGGTCGCCGCGCGGTCGTGGATCGAAACGCCCGTGGTGCAGCCTTCGCCCAGCAGATCGACCGTCACGGTGAATGGCGTGCCGAGCAGCGAGGTGTTGTTCGGCTCCATCATGTTGAGTTCGAGCTGTGCGCAGCGCTCTTCGGAAAGCGGGGCACACAACACACCGCGACCGTTCTTGAGCATGAAATTGACGATTTCGGGCGTCACCTTCTCGGCTGCTATGATGAAGTCGCCTTCGTTTTCCCGGTCTTCGTCATCGACGACGATGACGATTTTTCCCTGACGGAAATCCTCGATGGCTTCTTCTATTGTATTCAGTACTTTTTCGTTTTTCATGGTCTGTTTTATTTTTTGTTTTTATTTTTTAAAGGATAATCAAATGTTTACAGACACTATTAATAAGTGTGCGGCTAACGCTGCGCGCATTGCACGCCTGTCTGCAAATAACCCGCTCGGCTTTTGGGTCAGCTCCGCCATGGCGGGCGCGTATGTGGGTCTTGGGATCATCCTGATTTTCACGCTCGGTAATTTGCTCGACCCGTCCGTACGTCCGC
>OGHC01001115.1_pt1 | contig 13175 bp, 9 predicted proteins | sample 1571381 | NCBI WGS metagenome assembly OGHC01 (sample SAMEA2581945, study PRJEB24529) | metagenome | biome: Human gut stool | place: China | collected 2011 | reverse complement strand
TCAACAGAAAGAAAAGGATCGTAACCGTAAACTTCCATTCCGAGAGAATGAGCTGCGTTTGCTACAAGCACCCCGATTGCGCCAAGACCGATAACGCCGAGCTTTTTACCCTTGATTTCCGGTCCTGAAAAAGCTGATTTTCCTTTTTCGACAAGCTTGGAAACTGCATCTCCCTCACCCTTGAGCGTTTTTGACCATTCGATTGCGGGCACGATTTTTCTTGATGATAAAAACAGCGCACACAAAACAAGTTCTTTAACAGCATTCGCGTTAGCACCGGGAGTATTAAAAACTACTATTCCCTGTTCGCTGCATTTTTCAAGGGGAATATTGTTGACTCCGGCTCCGGCTCTTGCTATTGCAAGAGTATTTTCCGAAAAATCATATTCGTGCATTGATGCCGAACGGACAAGTATCGCATCCGGGTCTTTGACGTCATTCGAGCATACATAGCGTTCACCGAATCTGTCAAGTCCGTTTTTTGAAATTTTATTTAGTGTTAAAATATTGTTCATTGTGAATTTCTCCTGAGTTATGAATTAGCTTTTTCGAAATCGGACATAAAATTAACCAGCTTTTCGACGCCATCGTAAGGCATGGCATTATAAATTGACGCTCTCATACCGCCCACTGTTCGATGTCCTTTAAGATTAACAAGACCGTTTTTGGTTGCTTCTTCAATAAATTTTGCGTTGAGTTCGTCACTGTCGGTAACAAAAGGTACATTCATTAAAGAACGATCCTCCGGAACAACCGTACCTCTGAACATTTTACTGTTATCGAGGAAATCATAGAGAAGCTTTGCCTTTTTACCATTGCGTTCTTTCATTTTTTCAAGACCGCCGAGCTTTTCTATCCATTCAAGAACAAGCTTACATATATATATTGTGTAGCAGGGTGGTGTATTGTAAAGCGAATTTGCGTCTGCATGAATTTTATAGTTGAGCATTGTTGGTGTTATGTCTCGTGCATTGCCAAGCATATCTTCTCGTATTATGCAAATCGTAAGACCTGCGGGGGCAACATTTTTTTGTGCTCCGCCGTAAAGCATGGCGAATTTTGTTACATCTATAGGCTCCGAAAGGAAACAAGATGAAATATCCGCGATGAGAGGAATGTCACCCGTATCCGGAATTTCGTGATAAACGGTTCCGTAAATAGTATTATTCATACAAATATATACATAATCCGCATCGCTTCTGAACATCGATTTATCAAGCTTTGGTATATATGAGAACGTTTTGTCAGCAGAAGAAGCAACGGCTTTTGCATCACCGTATTTTTGAGCCTCGGCAAATGCCTTTTTAGCCCACTGACCGGTGATAACATAATCGGCTTTGTTTGAACCGTTCATAAAGTTCAGCGGTATTGCCGCAAATTGCGTTGAAGCTCCGCCTTGCAAAAACAAAACTTTGTAGTTGTCGGGTATATTCATAAGCTCCCTGAGAAGCCTTTCAGCTGTTTTTATGATATTGTCATAAACTTTGGATCTGTGGCTCATCTCCATTACCGATTGACCCGAACCCTCATAGTCAAGCATTTCGGATGCGGCCTTTTTTAAGACCTCTTCCGGTAACATAGACGGACCTGCTGAAAAATTGTAAACTCTGGACATGTTGATATTGCCTCCAAAAATTATTTCCGCTACATTATATCAATCTGTGTTAATAAAAGTCAACGAATTGACAAAAAAATAACAAATAAAAATGCATATTCTGCGTTTTGTACATAAAAGTTGTTGCAAAAATTAACAATCTTACTAAAATTTTAGCTTATTCTTTATTTGTTGACACTTTTTTATTGCAGATAAATCTTATTCATTGTATAATAAACTCTAATTAATTAAGTAGGAGATTACATAAATGGACCTTTTTGACAATAATGCTCTTAATATGCCTATGGTTGCATTGAGAGGATTGGTTGTTTTCCCTAATATAACATTGCACTTTGATGTTGGCAGGAAAAAAAGTATTTCTGCCGTCAAAACAGCAATGATAACAAAGCAGGACATATTTCTTTCTACACAAAAGGATATGTCGGATGAGGCCGAAAATATTGATGCGGTGTACGATATAGGCGTTGTTTGCGAAATAAAGCAAATTGTAAGAATACCCTCAAGCGATTGCTTAAGAGTAATAGTTGAAGGAAAGTACAGGGCAGAATTGTTAGCTTTTTCGGATGTGAACCCATATCTTACGGCTGTTGTCAAACGAATTGACAGTATTCCTTATTCGGAAAAGTACAATTTGAGAGCAGAGGCTCTTGTCAGATATGCCAAAGGGTTGTTTAACGAGTATTCTATTATAGCTCAGAAACTCCCAAATGATATAAATATGGGTGTTGCCAAGCTGTCTGAGCCCGGTGCGCTTGCCGATTATATTGCCGGCAATATTCCTCTTGATTATCCGCAGAAGCAGGAGGTTTTATCCGAAATTGATTCGCTTAAGAGAATACAAAAACTTGTAGATATACTCGGCAAAGAGGTTAAGCTTCTTCAGCTTGAAGAGGATATAAATGACCGAGTACAGAGCCAAATAGATGAAAATCAAAAGGAATATTACCTTCATGAGCAGTTAAAGGCTATTAACGCCGAACTCGGCGAGGGAGACAATCCCGCTTCCGAGGCTGACGGCTATCGCGAAAAAATACTCAAGCTGCATCTTGATGCCGACAGTGAAAAGAAACTGCTAAATGAGTGCGACAGGCTTAAATATGTGCAGCCGAGCAGCCCCGAAAGTGCAGTATCAAGAAATTATCTTGATAAGATTTTGGAACTTCCGTGGCATATTTACTCAAAAGAAAATCTTAATATCGATAATGCTCGGAGAATACTTGACAGAGATCATTACGGACTTAAAGACGTTAAAGAGCGAATTCTTGAATTTATTGCTGTGAGAAAACTGTCGCCAAATATTAAGGGGCAGATAATATGTCTTGTCGGCCCTCCCGGTGTTGGCAAAACCTCTGTTGCAAAGTCTCTTGCAAAGGTGCTGAACAGAAAGTATGAGAGAATATCTCTCGGCGGTGTTCATGACGAGGCGGAGATAAGAGGTCACAGAAAGACTTATATCGGTGCAATGCCGGGCAGTATAATAGAAGCTGTTATCAGGACTAAAACCTCAAATCCTTTGATTTTACTTGATGAAATTGATAAGCTCGCCAGCGACTATAAAGGTGATCCGTCAAGTGCTTTATTAGAAGCTCTTGATCCCGAGCAGAACAATACATTCCGTGATCACTATATTGAAATCCCGTTTGATTTGAGCAAGGTGCTTTTTGTTACAACAGCTAACGATAAGAACGAAATACCAGCTCCCTTATTGGATAGAATGGAAGTTATCGAACTTTTCAGTTACACACACGAGGAAAAGTTCAATATAGCCAAAAAACATCTTATACCGAAACAACTCAAGGAAAACGGCATCAAAGCGTCACAGCTTCACTTTACCGATAATGCCATACACAGTATAATAGACGGTTATACAAGAGAAGCCGGAGTCAGAACGCTTGAACGAACTTTTGCAAAGGTAATGCGTAAAGCTGCTGTTAAAATAACCGAAGGCTATACCGGAAAAATCTCTGTGAAGCCGACCGGCCTTGAGGCCTATCTCGGTCCCAAAAAATATAAGCCGGAATCTCAGGGCCATAAGGATGAAGTTGGTGTTGTAAACGGTCTTGCATGGACTTCTGTAGGCGGAGAAATGCTGAAGGTTGAGGCAGTTAAGATGCCGGGAACGGGAAAGATTGAAATTCAAGGTTCTTTGGGCGATGTTATGAAAGAATCCGCAAGGACGGCATACAGTTATATCCGGAGTATTTCGGAAGCATTGCCTCTTGATATGGATTTTTATAAAAATATTGACATTCATATTCATTTCCCCGAGGGAGCTGTTCCTAAAGACGGCCCTTCTGCCGGAATAGCAATAACAACTGCGGTTGTTTCCGCACTCACGGGTATGCCGGTAAGAGCCGATATTGCTATGACGGGCGAAGTTACTTTGACCGGTAATGTATTGCCGATCGGCGGATTGAAAGAAAAAACAATGGCAGCATACAGAAACGGAATTAAAACCGTTCTTATTCCGGAGGAAAACGTTTCGGATTTGAAAGAAATCGATGATGCTGTTAAAGAAAATGTCGATTTCATATCGGTGTCAAAAGCCGACGAGGTATTGTCTCTCGCGCTATCCAAAAATGTAGTCGCCAAAGATAATAAACAAAGGAGCATAAAGCTCAAACAGGACAGAAGCCAAACGGCCTCTGTATGCCAACAGAACTAAGAGGTAAAAAATGAATTTGAATAAAGCTGAATTTGAAGCTGCATTTGGAACGTCGTCGCAGCTGCCGTCTTCCGATTTGCCAGAAATAGCTTTTGCGGGTAGATCAAATGTGGGAAAATCATCTTTGCTTAATCGCCTTTTTAACAGAAAGGCACTTGCAAGAGTGAGCTCAGTTCCCGGCAAAACCGCTACGATAAACTTCTACAAGGTTGACGATGCCAGATTTGTAGATTTACCTGGATACGGATATGCAAAAGTATCGAAATCCGAGAAAATAAGATGGGCTGAAATGCTTGAAGGCTATTTTAAAACGGGCCGTAACATAAGACTTGTCGTTCAGCTTATCGATATGAGGCACAAACCGAGCGCAGACGATCTTATGATGATTGAATTTTTGCGCTCAACCGGTTATCCGTTTGTTATTGTTATGACTAAGAGCGATAAACTTAACAAAACGCAGTTTGCCGAAAGATCAGCGGCAATTTACGATGAAATACCGGATTCTGAAAATGTTACTATTATTCCTTTTTCTGCAACTAACGGATTGGGCAGGGAAGAGATAACCGAGTATATAAATAATGCACTTTAAAAGGAGAGAACCAAATGTTTGTATCAGACGGATTAGGAGTTAATGAGAGCGGCCATTTGACCGTCGGCGGTTGCGATACCGTATCTCTTGCAAAAAAATACGGGACACCGTATATGTGCTATGATGAGAATATGATAAGAAAAAACTGCCGTGAATTTGTAAAATCAATGGAAGAAAACTACGACGGTAACGGGCTTGTATGCTATGCGAGCAAGGCTTTTTCCTGCCTTGAAATGTGCAGAATATGCAAAGAAGAAAAGATGGGATTAGACGTTGTTTCGGGCGGAGAAATTTTTACCGCCGTTAAGGCCGGTTTCCCGTCGGAACGTATTTGTTTCCACGGCAACAATAAGACTAATGATGAGCTTACAATGGCTCTTGACAATAATGTCGGCAGAATAGTTGTCGATAATGTGGAGGAGCTTAAAAGGCTGAGCACGTTGGCTTCGAAAACCGGTAAGGTTGCAAAGATAATGCTGAGAATCAAACCCGGTATAGATGCGCATACACATTCTTTTATAAGAACTGGTCAGATTGATTCTAAATTCGGCTTTGCTCTTGAGACGGGCGAAGCTATGACCGCAGTTAAGCTTGCGGTTGAAACCGACAGCATTGATCTCTGCGGACTTCACTGCCATATCGGTTCGCAGATATTTGATATTGCGCCGTTTGAACTTGCTGCAAAGGTTATGATTGATTTTATTTCTGAAATCAAAGAAACCGTAGGATATGAAATCAGAGAACTCAACCTCGGCGGAGGATTCGGAATTAAGTATCTTGAATCGGATACCCCGAAGCCGTTTTCAGAATATATGAAGAGAGTTTCTGTTGTTGTCAAGAAGGAAGCAGAGAAGAAAAATGTTAAGCTTCCGTTTATACTTATTGAGCCCGGTCGTTCTGTGGTCGGAGCAGAAGGCGTTACCGTTTATACAGTCGGAGCCGTTAAGCATATTCCGAATATCAGAACCTATGTTTCGGTAGACGGAGGAATGACCGACAATCCGCGCTATATTCTCTATCAATCGGATTATGATGTAATGTGCGCCAACAAAGCAAACGAGCCCAAGACTGAAAAAGTAACCGTTGCCGGTAAATGCTGCGAAAGCGGCGACCTTATACAAGAGAATACTCCAATACAAAAAGTTGAGGCAGGAGACCTTTTAGCTGTGCTTTCGACAGGTGCTTATAACTACTCAATGGCTTCAAATTATAACAGAATTCCGCGTCCTATAGTAATAATGGCAAAGGATGGAGAATCGCGTATAATTATAAGACGTGAAACATACGAAGATATTACACGTAATGATGTTTAAAACGGAAGGAATTTAAATGTCTTTTACTCATTTGCATCTTCACACAGAATACAGTCTGCTCGACGGCACCTGCCGTATAGGACAGCTTGTTGATGCTGCAAAAGAGCTCAACATGGATTCTTTAGCCATAACAGACCACGGAAATATGTTCGGTGCCGTTGAGTTTTATAAAGCAGCTAAAGAGAATGGGATAAAACCCATTATCGGTTGTGAAGTTTATGTTGCTCCACGTTCGCGCCTTGATAAAGTTCACGGTATTGATAACGAGCGTTTTCATCTTGTTTTGCTCTGTAAAAATAATACGGGATATGAAAATCTTATCAAAATTGTGTCTGAATCGTGGGTGACGGGATTTTATACAAAGCCGCGTATTGATAAACAGCTCCTCGAGAAATATCACGAGGGGCTTATTGCTCTATCTGCCTGTCTTGCGGGAGAAATTCCGAGAAAACTGTTGCAAGACGATTATGACGGAGCTAAGGAAGCTGCACTTTGGTATGACAAGACTTTCGGTCGCGGCAATTATTATCTCGAAATACAGAATCACGGAATTGCCGAGCAACTCAGGGTTTTGCCTCAGATAGTTAAAATTTCGCGTGAAACCGGTATACCGCTTGTCGCTACAAACGATGTCCATTATATAAAAAAAGACAACGCAAAAGTACAAAAAGTTCTTATCTGTATTCAAACTAACCATACAATAGATGAAGATACGGGTTTGGAATTTGGAACCGATGATTTTTATCTCAAATCCGAAGATGAAATGCGTGAATTATTCGAAGATTATCCGGATGCGGTTGATAATACTTCTGTTATAGCTGATATGTGTAACGTTGAGTTTGAGTTTCACAAAACCAAACTACCGCATTTTGATGTTCCCGATAATATGGACCATTTTGAATATTTTCGTAATGAGTGCTATAAGGGCTTGCGCAGAAATTACGGAATTGCTCCGGAGCAGAAATATATCGACAGACTCGAATACGAACTTTCGGTTATCAATAAAATGGGCTATGTTGACTATTTCCTTATTGTTGCCGATTTTATCAGCTATGCAAAACGCCATGGTATTCCCGTAGGTCCCGGCAGGGGGTCGGGAGCCGGCAGTATAGCCGCTTATTGTATGGGAATTACGGGTATAGACCCAATTAAATACAATCTGCTGTTTGAGCGTTTTTTAAATCCGGAGCGTGTAAGTATGCCGGATATTGATGTTGATTTTTGTTATGAACGCCGCGAAGAAGTAATTGATTACGTTATAAGAAAATATGGCTCGGATCACGTTGCGCAAATAGTGACTTTCGGTACTTTGGCCGCAAGAGCGTCTATTCGCGATGTCGGCAGAGCTCTCGGGATACCGTACAATACCGTTGATACGGTTTCCAAAATGATTCCGCGCGAGCTCGGCATGACAATAGAAAAGGCTCTTACGAAAAATCAGGAGCTTAAAGCGCTTTACGATAAGAACGCCAAAATCAGGGAGCTTGTCGATACGGCAAAATCAGTTGAGGGTATGCCAAGGCACCCCTCACCTCATGCGGCGGTCGTTGTTATAACCGATAAACCTGTTGATCGATATGTTCCGTTAGCAAGAAATGATGAGTCCGTGGTTACGCAGTATACCATGACTACCATTGAAGAACTCGGACTGCTTAAAATGGACTTTCTCGGGCTCAGAACACTTACGGTAATAAGTGATACCGTAAAATCGGTAAGAGAAAACAATATTCCCGATTTTGATATTGAAAAAATTTCGCTTGACGATAAGGCGACATATGATATGCTGTCGGCGGGGTATACTTATGGTGTATTTCAATGTGAGTCGGCGGGAATAAGAAATGTTATAACCCGTCTGAAACCGCAGAATATAGAGGATATAATTGCTGTTATTTCTTTGTACAGACCCGGCCCTATGGATTCGATTGATATGTATATAAATAACAGACATAATCCGAAAAGCATCAGATATAAGACGCCGCAACTTAAAAATATTCTTGATGTTACTTACGGCTGTATGGTATATCAAGAGCAGGTTATGCAAATATTCCGGGAACTTGCGGGATATTCTTTCGGACGAGCCGACGTTGTAAGACGAGCTATGTCAAAGAAAAAGCACAAGGTAATGGAGCAGGAGAGGGAGTATTTTGTAAACGGATTGAAAAATTCCGACGGTACTTATGCGTGCGACGGATGCGTAAGGCGCGGAATACCTGCCGAAGTTGCCAACAGCATTTTCGACGATATGTCATCTTTCGCTTCATATGCGTTCAATAAGTCTCATTCTGCCGCATATGCTGTCATTGCATATCGTACGGCATATCTGAAATGCCATTTTCCGGCGCAATTCACTGCCGCACTTCTCACGAGTGTTATTGATGATTCAACAAAAATAGCACTTTATATAGACGATTTGGCAAGACTGAAAATAAACGTTCTGTCACCGAGCGTCAACGAGAGTTTCAGAGCATTTACCTCTGACGGCAGGAGCGTTCGTTTTGGGCTACTTGCTATTAAAAATCTCGGCTACAATTTTATTGATACTATTGTCAAAGAAAGAAGCTCTAACGGAAAATACAAATCACTTTATGATTTTTGTAAAAGAACATATGGCAAGGATTTTAATAAACGAGCCGTTGAGGGCTTAATTAAAAGCGGAGCACTTGACGGACTCGGACTTAATCGTCGTGAAATGCTTACAAATTTACCTCTGATTGTTGAGAATATCGAGCGTGACAAGAGAAATAATGTTGACGGACAACTCGGTTTGTTTGATTTGAGTGGAATGGCTTCTGGCGGCAATGAACCGCAATGTAAGCATTGTGATGAATTTCCGGCACTTGAACTTTTATCGATGGAAAAAGAAATGACCGGTTTGTATCTTACGGGGCATCCTATGGTTCAGTACGAGACGCTTTCTAAAAAGCTTCATTCCGACAGCGTTCTACGGTTCTTCCCTACGGAAGGGAAAATATACGGATAACAGCCCTGTACGTGTCCTCGGAATAATAACTTCTATAAAGAAAAAAGTTACAAAATCAGACAGTACTATGGCTTTTTTAGGCTTTGAAGATGTTCATGCAGCTATTGAAGTCATAGTGTTTCCCAAACTTTTGCTCAAGTATTCAGAGCTTTTAAATGTCGGAAACGTTGTATTGCTGTGCGGCAGATTGTCTCTCAGAGAGGACGAAGAACCGAAAATAGTTATGGACAGCGTTTCTTTACCTCCGGATGAAAACAGTATTGTTACCGCTGACACAGCTTCCCCAAATTCCGACAAGCCGAAAAAATCGGTGAGAAAGGGCCTTTTTGTGAGATTTTGCACAAAGAACTGTGAGGAAGTTAAAAAGAGTACAAATCTGATTACTATTTTTGAGGGGATGTTACCCGTATATTACTATTTTGATGATGCTAAAAGCTACGAGAGACAGCTATTTTCGACTACTGCCAATGACCCTATGATTTCAGAGTTGAAAAGAATTAACGGTGAAAAAAATGTTGTTATACAACTCTGAGAAAAATGTCAAAAATGCTTGACAATATTTTTCATTAGTGTATCATTATATTTCGAATGTATTTATTTGAGGTGATTTTTAATGAAAACGATTGGCGTATTGACAAGCGGCGGAGATGCTCCGGGCATGAATGCCGCAATCAGAGCCGTTGTAAGATCGGGTTGTGAAAACGGCTTCCGTGTAATGGGAATCAGAAGAGGCTGGAACGGTCTTATGCATGGTGATATGTATGAAATGAATCTTCGCAGTGTTTCTAATATTATTAACCGAGGCGGTACAATTCTTTATTCTGCAAGAAGTCCAGAATTCAAGACCGAAGAAGGTATGAAAAAGGCAATTGAAATATGCAAAGAGCATAATATGGAGGGCGTAGTTGTTATAGGCGGAGACGGTTCTTTCCGCGGCGCTCGTGACCTTTCGCTCAGAGGCATCCCTTGTGTGGGTATTCCCGGAACGATTGACAATGATATTGCTTGCTGTGATTACACAATAGGTTATGATACCGCAATGAACACGGCTATGGAAATGGTTGACAGACTTCGTGACACGACAGAGTCTCATGATCGTTGCTCGGTTGTTGAAGTTATGGGAAGACGTGCGGGTTATATAGCACTCAACGCCGGTATAGCTTGCGGTGCAACAACAATTCTTATTCCGGAAGTTGATTTCGATTTTGAGCGTGACGTTATTGACAGAATGAAGAAAACTCAAAAAACAGGAAAAAGACACTTTATAATCATTGTTGCCGAAGGTGTCGGCGGCGTAGAAGAAATGGCGAAAAAAATCGAAGCGGAAATGGGCGTAGAAACCCGAGCAACTGTTTTAGGCCACGTGCAGCGCGGCGGCTCGCCGACAGTTCGCGACAGAGTTGTTGCAAGCCAAATGGGTTATAAAGCGGTTGAGCTTTTAAAGCAGGGGATAGGTAATCGTGTGGTAGCTATGCAAAAGGATGAAATTGTTGACTTTGACATATTCGAAGCTCTCAATATGAAAAAGTCGATTGATCTTGACCTTTATAAGATGGCTCATGAGATATCTATCTAATGAAAAATATTGTTTTAATCGGAATGCCGGCTTCGGGCAAAAGCACAGTCGGCGTTATTCTTGCAAAGACTCTTGGTATTGGCTTTGTAGATACTGATCTTGTAATACAGCAGCGTGAAAATGCACTTTTGCAGGACATTATAAACGAAAAAGGGCTTCAATGCTTTCTTGATAAAGAAAGAGACGCAATATTGTCGCTTGAGTGTGAAAATTGTGTTGTTGCGACCGGCGGAAGCGTTGTTTTTCGCGATGAAGCTATGCAAAAGCTTAAGCGTAATTCCGTGATTGTCTTTATAGATGTTCCGCTTAAAAATGTAAAGGCAAGGCTTAAAAATATCAAAACGCGAGGCGTTGCTGCACCTAAAAATCAGACAATAGACGATATTTTTTTTGAGAGACTTCCTCTTTATAAAAAGTATGCCGATATTACCGTTGACACAGCGGATTTATCTCCGGAAGAAACGGTTTCAAGGATTATTTTTTCATTAAAAAATTAATTATATTATATGCAGGCTTTACGGTTTATTCGGAAATAATATTTCCGTGTAAATTAACCGTAAAGCCTTATTTTTTCATAACATAAAATCCGCAAAAAAGTAAAAATTATAAATGCAGTGATCACTGTATATACGGAGGTGAAAAATGAAAAAATTTTTTAAAGTTCTCAGCATTTTCGGATTGTTAGCTGCCTCTGTTATATTTGCATTTGTAATTTAAGGTATAAAAAGCATTCCGGACAGTATTCACCTGGTGAGTGACGAAAAGCTGAAATTTAACGAGATATATTCATACCGGATATCAAGCGGTGACGTTTCGGTTTCCGTTAATTCCGAGAATGCGGCAAAGGGCACTCTGCTTAGTGAATACACTGTGGATATTTCCGCTCTGAAGGTTATTCCGGTAAAATCCGCCGATGTTATTGTTTCTGAGAGAAAATATGTAATTCCCTCAGGTGATGTATTTGGCATACGCATGTTTACAAAAGGCGTTGTGGTTGTCGGTTCTGATGATGTCTATACTGAAGAAGGTATTTCAAATCCCTCTAAAACAGCGGGCCTTAATGCAGGGGATATAATATTGACTGTAAACGGAAACAATGTGAACTCAACATTGGAAATTGAAAAAGCGGTACAAGAAAACGGCGGTAATGAATTGAAGCTGTCGGTAAAGCGCGGAAAAAAAGTTCTGAATCTGAAATTGACGCCTGCTCTGTCTAAAAATGATAATTGTTATAAAGTCGGTATATGGGTCAGGGACAGTATGGCGGGGGTAGGCACGATAACTTTTATTGACTCCGCCATCAAATTTTTCGGCTGACTCTGGCATTCGGTATGTGATGTTGATACAGGTATAGTTATGCCGCTTGCCGACGGCGATGCCGTCAAAACAAAGATAACCGGTTGCTATAAAGGTTCTTGCGGTTCAACAGGTGAGCTTTGCGGCGTATTTCAGGATGCTAATATAGGAACACTTTCGTTGAATACAGCTTGCGGAGTATACGGGTTTTTGAATAATATAGTTTCAACAAATGAGGCCGTACCCATTGCAACAAAGCAAGAGGTTAAAACCGGTTCGGCAAAAATAATATCCACTGTTGATGAAAAAGGCCCGCGGTACTATGATGTAAGAATCGTGAGAATTTGTAATAACGACAGCAGCTCATCTAAAAATATGATAATTGAAATTACAGACAGCTCTTTAATAGAAAAAACAGGCGGTATAATTCAAGGTATGAGCGGTAGTCCCATTATTCAAGACGGTATGCTTGTCGGTGCTGTAACGCATGTGTTTGTTAATGATCCGATTCGCGGATATGCTGTTTTTGCCGATAATATGCTAAAAGTATCCGAAGCCTTAAATGCTGAGAGGCTGCTTGAAAAAGCATCGTGAAATGTACCGGAACGGTATTTGCCGTTCCGGTACTTTAATAACGGTATGATATTGCGTAAAAAATAACAGCTGCCTTTATTGCACTTTTTCTGTTGTTGTGGCGATAATAGAATTAATTTGAAAAAAATATAAACTATTTATAAAAAAACTCTTGTCAAGATATAACTAATATGGTAAAATATGTCAGAAATAAAAAATTTGGAGGTATACAAAATGAAAAGCGGTTTAAAAGTAATGATGGTGTCAGAGGGCAATGATTTCGGGCAGACTTGTGCGGGAGTTCTGCGCTCTTACGGTTGCGATGTGAAAATGGTGCCGAAAAACGGTGCTGAAATATTACATAAACCCGAGCCCGAAAAGCCTGATGTCGTTGTTATGGACGCATTTATGACAGCAATCGATGCTTTAGGTGTGCTGAAAGAAATGCCGAAGATGAAAATCGAAAAGAAGCCTTTAATGATGGTTATGTCAAGCGTCGACAATCAAAGATTTGAGCAGGAATTATTATCTGCCGGAGCAGATTATTATTTCTTGAAACCTTTTGATA
>OGHC01001109.1_pt1 | contig 13239 bp, 6 predicted proteins | sample 1571381 | NCBI WGS metagenome assembly OGHC01 (sample SAMEA2581945, study PRJEB24529) | metagenome | biome: Human gut stool | place: China | collected 2011 | reverse complement strand
CTGCTTTGGCTATGGCAGAAGACAGGTCACCCGGTACAGCGTTCGGATCAAGGCTTTCGCTACAAAATATACCATAAATCCAGCCATCTTCGTGGGCCGTCAGACGCATGTCGTAGACATTTGTTTCATTCGGGTCTGTGTCAGGCAGCTCTATCGGATATTCCCAGAAGCGAAAATTATCGATGCCATTGGGACTTTCGGCGATGGCGAAGAAAGATTTTCGGTCATTTCCTTCTACGCGTACCATCATCAGATACTTTCCATTCCATTGGATGGCTCCCGCATTCATGGTAGCGTTGACTCCGATCCGTTCCATTAGCCATGGATTGGTTTCCGGATTCAGGTCGTAACGCCACTCCAGAGGGGCATGCTCGTTTGTTAAAACCGGGTATTCGTATCTTTCGAAAATCCCATTGCCGGGAAGAATAATCCTGTTCGCGCGGGTTATCAGAGTCTCATGCGCTTCTTGTAGAAGACGCAATCTGTTGTCATAAATTCTACTCATAATACTATTTCTTTAATAAAATAATTCCAGATCCGATAAGGGAATCCGGAATCATTTTATTGACAATACAAAACTTAATTGTTCCTCTTTCAATTTGCCGGATTGTGTTTTATTTGAACCTTCCGGTGATTGTTACTACACTATATTTGGGAACAGTCACAGAACGTTTGCCGGTCGAAGACGGATTCAGCTTTTTGCGCAACCATTTCACGCTGGAACTGGAGGTATATGAAACCATACTGTCGAAATCTTTGCCGTCTATTTCCAGCAAGGCATCGAAGGCTTTGGATTTTGACTTGTTCACTAATACAATGGTATATGTGTCGTCTTTGATGTATGCGGATGCACTCAAATCTTTTGGGATTCTGTTCGCCGTTGTTGATTTCGTTTCTACGTCTACACGCGTTGAACCTCGCTGGATATATCTGGAGAATTGTCCGATAGAGTAGTAGCGGTCTATGCGATAATATGAATTACTGAAATCCCATGCATCTGTTTGAAGAAGGTTTTCTCCGGTCGATGTGCATTGACGTGCGCCTGCCCACCATACGACGGCATTGGTCTGGGCTTTTGTCAGGTAATCATGATAGTTCTTTGCCCATTTCATTGCATCATTCCACGTTTCGTCGCGGGTTTTGTCATCACAAGTCTCTGTTTGCCACACATGGATTCCTTTTTCTTGAGCTGCTGTCATTGGCAGGATATTGGCATCCACTGTAGAATAACCATGTCCTGCTGCAACGATGTTGGCGTCCGCTAAATTCGGGTTGTTTTTCAAAGAAGTTTCCACCCATGTCACGGCATTTGCCCACCAAGGCAACTCACCGTAAATGATTTTTGTGTCCTGTAAGCCTTGCTTATTCAGTTCCGGGCGCAGATAGTCCATCGTGAAATCCGCCATTTGCTGATTTCCCCACATACATCCGTCCCATCCTCCCATTGCTTGGTCGGGTTCGTTCCAGCCGGAGATACCATAGACGTTGATACCGAATTTATCTTCAAGAGCTTTTGCAAAGCCTGTCAGGAACTCGGCATAAACTTGACTGTGTTCGCTATTGAAAGAACCGCTTCCGCCACTGGCTACTTCGCCTTCGCCAAAAGATTTCCATACTACAGGAGGAGTCCATACGGAGAAGAAGTAATAGATATCCATCAGTTTTCTTTTGCACAGGTAGTCAATGATCCATAGTTGGGAATATTCTTTGTATTTCCCGCTATCTGAATTAAAGAGCGTTTTCTGTTCAGAAGAATGTGCTCCCAGATGATAATTTTCATTTGTTTTGAAATTAAAAGTATTACCATCTTCAGAGGCGGATGAGGCGCATACCTCTCCACGATAGATATTAAATTTCAATCCGTTTTCGCCAAACAAGTCGTCCATGATTTGTTCACGTTTCATACATCCGTATACAGCTTCCGCCCATCCGAAGTTACATCCGAAACCGTCAATCTCCTGATGCTTGTTTTCCGGTTGGATTCTGATTACTGATTCTGTAGTCGGTTCGGCTGAAATGCCGTCATCTTCGTCGGATATCACTACCGGGTCCGGAATATTCACTTCATCATGACTCAGGCTGTTGTCGTCACAAGCCGTAACGCCTCCGAGCAACAGGAACAATGATGTGCTTAAAAATAGATATATCTTTTTCATAAACTGTTTCTTAATAGTGTTTCTAATTATTTCCAGAATTTATTCTGTTCTACAGATGAGTTGTTAAGTTCTCCTGCGGGGATAGGGAAGTATTTATGTTTTTCTCTGAAGTTATATGCTCCCTGTTTATCATTTCCTTTTAAGATCATCTGAATTTGAGGGGTTGTATACCAGCGCTTCAAGTCGTCGAAACGATGACCTTCTCCAAAAAATTCAAGCAGGCATTGATGTTCTATTTCTTTCATCAGCTCGGGTTGTTGGAACTCTTTTTCAGGCAGTCCTGCTCTTTGGCGGATTTCGTTCAATGCCCAGTTGGCTCCGTCTTTATCCGCTTCTTTTGTGCACGCTTCGGCGTACAGCAGCAATACTTCCGCAAAACGTATGATGCGGACATTGTTTGCTCTGCCTTCTACATTACCCATGTTATCGGCACTTTTTGATTTTACATAGTGGGCAGTGTATTTCTTTAATAGAAACTTACCGATCTGAGCACCGCTTACCTGACTTACATTAAAGATAGGAGCACCACCAGCCATTTTGGAAGCATTTCCTGTCCAGAGGTCGTCCATCGTGAAGAGACCACCGTAGAACTTTCCGTCATACCAGCCATTTTCTTCTGTAACCCAGTCACCGTATTCTTCCGGAGTAAAGAACATGCTGGCATAAATTCGCTTGTCATATTTCGAATTTGGTTCTGCTGTTTTATCAGGATTGGCGATTTCTTTCATTTTCTGAGTTCCGTCTTCGTTGTATTGTGGATTTCCGTCTTTATCCAGATCAGGGACTAGAACGGTGGGCTTGCTTCCGCGTGTTTCAGTAGTAAATTCGCTGACAAGGAAGGCTGAGGGCATCAACTTTGCCCATCCCCCTGATTTAGCAGGACCTACAAACTGTGCCAATGAACTGCCCAGGCTAATACCACCTTCATTACCCCATGACATGTCACCGTCGCTGCTGTACTGTAATTCGAATACAGATTCGGCATTGTTTTCATTGGCGGTAGTGAAGTTGTCGACAAAGTTTTCCATCAGACGATAGCGCTTTCCTGAAGTTCCGAATGGACTGTATGAAGAGTCAATCAAACCTTTCAGTGTTTCTTTGGCTTCTTTATACTTGTGCTGTGTTGCATACACCTTGCCAAGTATGGCGATGGCTGCCCCTTGCTCGATACGTCCTTTTTGTTCAGCCGGGCGGGTTTCCGGCAGGTTGCCGTCATTGATTGCGTCGGTCAGGTCCTTTTCAATCTGTTGCCAGATTTCAGCTTCGGGAGATGACGTTTTGTTGGGATCGTCTTCATTCGACGGAACCAGACGCAAAGGCACATCTCCGTAGTTATTTACCAACAGGAAATATTGATAGGCTCTCAACGTGAGAGCTTCGTCTTTAATCATGGCACGGTCGCTTTCCGTGATACCGCTTGCCGGTACCTGGTCGATGTATCTCAGTACGATATTGGCACGTTGTATACCTGCATACAAAGCACCGTACGGGTCATTTCCTGTTGTGGCGGAGTTTTGAAATGTAGCTATATCCCACATACTGGCTTCTTCATTCAGTATCGTAAAGATATCGTCTCCACGGCTGTTGAGGTTGAGCCATCCGTCAAATGCGCCGTAATATCCGTTCATCTGGTATTTGATAGGTGAGTAAGCTGCTGCCAATGCGCTTTCCGCATCTGCCTTATCCTGCCAGAAGTTTTCGTTGGTAAAGTGGTTCGGGTCTTTCAGATCCAGAAAAGAGTCGCTGCATGATGTCAGCGCTCCGGATAGGAGAGCTGATACAAGCATATATGATAACCAATTCTTTTTCATAATTCAATGTTTCAATGTATTAATCTTAGTATGTTATAAACCTAACTGGATTCCAAAGGAAAATGTACGTGGAATAGGGTAACGGCCTTGGTCAATTCCTCTTGAGAAAACATTGTAGCTCACGCCGGTAGAAGAACTTTCGCCCAGGTCGGGAGTATAGCCGGTATACTTGGTCAAGGTCAGCAGGTTTTCCATAGATACGTAAAGACGCAGGTTCTGGATCATAGCTTTTTGTAGCCATTGTTTAGGGAAGGTATAACCGATATCAATCGTTTTCAGTCGTACGTAAGAGCCGTCTTCCAGCCATCTGTCGGTATAAGCCAGTTTATTGTCCGTACCGTCTACCTTTGAGAAACGGGGCATGTCGGTATTCGGGTTATCCGGTCTCCATGAGTTGGCGACGTTCGTGCTTAAGTTACCGTTGAATGCGCCTGATTCGAGGCAATAGCGCGGATAATTATAAATCTTGTTGCCTGCCACACCGTCGATAAAGATGTTGAGGTCGAAGTTGTTCCAGTCGCCGCCTAACCTCAGTCCGAAGGTGAAGTTAGGAAGGGGGCTGCCTACGTCGTGCTGGTCATTCGTGTCGATTTTTCCGTCGCCGTTCCAGTCTTTGTAGCGTACATCGCCTACTTGTGCACCCGGTTGAATCAGTTCACCTTTTCTGTTCTTGTAGTTTTCGATTTCTTCCATGCTGCGGAAGATACCGTCTGTTTCAATCAGGTTGAAGTAAGACATGGAATGTCCTTTCTTAAACATGTTGATACCGCGTCCGCCTGCTCCGTGAGCCGAATAACCGGAGATAGACATATACTTTCCGCCGGCGTTGATTTCAGTCACCTTGTTGTTTGCCGTACTTAGGTTGGCGCCGATGTAGTAGTTTGCTTTGTCACCGATAGAACTGCGCCATGTAGCGGAAATTTCGATACCCTTGTTTTGTACTTGTCCCGCATTCTGGATGGAGAGTCCGTTGATACCGGTAGAAGAGGCGTAAGGAATCGGCAGCAATACATTATTTGTATTTTTGATATAAGCATCTGCGGTTAGTGCCAGTTTCCCGTTCAGTAAAGTTACGTCCAGGCCGATGTTGTAAGTTTCCGTATTTTCCCATGTCAGGTTGTCCGGTGATACGGCATTTACAAAAGGTAGCTTACCAAACCATATCGAGTTGCCTTGCAGGTAGTTCATACCGTCGCTTACCACACTCAATGTAGGATAATAGCTGTCCATTTCCTGATTACCCAGTTTACCGTAGCTTAAACGCAGTTTCACTTGGTCGAAGATGTTTTCCAACGGGCGGAAGAACTTTTCACGGTTGATGTTCCATCCCACAGAGACTGAGGGGAAGCTGCCAAAACGATGTCCGTCTTTGAAGCGTGATGAACCGTCACGACGGATAGAAGCAGAGAACAGATAACGGTCGTCGTATGAATACATCACACGTCCGAAGAGAGAAACCAATGCCTGTTCGTGTATGGAACTGCTGGATTTCATGGTAGTCACGTTGCCGGTCATTGTGTCGATAAATTTCGGAAGGTCGGAGTTGCTTCCGTTCAGTCCGTAGCTTTTATCTTTCTGTGCAGAATAGCCTACCATTCCCGAAACTGTATGCTTGCCGAAGGTGCGGTCATAATTCAACGTATTTTCCAGTACCCATGAGTCGAAGCTTGAAAAACTTTCCGAAAGGTCCGGTGCTTCATTGGTTCCATAAGTCCCCAAGTCATATACGCCTGTATAATTACGGTTTTTCGTGTGATTTCTTCTCATACCCAGGTTCAACTTGTATTTTAATCCGTTGATGATTTCAGCTTGGAGGTATGCGTTCAGAAAGATTTGTGTACTTTCGCTCGTAATATCATTGATTTCAGAGATTGCATAAGGGTTCGGAAGGTTGATGTCTGCAGAGGTACCCCATCCTGTAGCGTTCTCCGGGTCGAAAATAGGAATAACGCTGGGGAAACGCAACAAGCCGTTCATCGTATCCTGATCCGTACCGCCTTTGCCTTCTGCCATGCGAAGGATTAAAGACTCGCCTACAGTGACGCGGTTGTTGAGAAAGCTGAAGTCGCTTTTCAACCGGATGTTATAAGATTCGTGGCTGCTGTTGCGCATGATGCCGTCTTTATTCAGATAGCCACCGGATGCACTGAATGATGCGTTTTTTGAACCGCCTGTGACAGCTACGTTTGCTTTGTACACCATGGCTGTATTCAGTATGACATCTTGCCAGTCCGTACCTTCACCGGTATATGGCACTGCATCGGTTTCTGCACCATAACCATCAGCGGCAAGTCCGTAATAGCGTGCGAAACGGCTGTATTCTTCGCCATTCAGTACGTTCAGTTTTTTAGGGTTCTGCTGAACACCTGTGAAGAAATTAACGTCCACTTTGGTCGGCATTTCCTTGCGACCGCCTTTGGTGGTAATCAATACTACACCGCCTGCTGCACGGGAACCATAGATGGCAGCTGCAGCCGCATCTTTCAATACCTCTATAGACTGGATGTCGTTGGGATCTACCATATTGATATCGCCGAATGCACCGTCAACAATAAATAGTGGAGCATTGTTGGATAAAGAGCTGATACCGCGAACGTTGATCGTAGTTCCGTCATTCGGGTTACCGCTTGAACTCATGACGGACACACCCGCAATTTTTCCTTGTAATGCATTAGCCGCAGAAGTTGCTACATCTCCATTCAGTTCTTTCGTTCCTACGGAACTGACAGCCCCCGAGAGGTGGCTCTTCTTTACCGTACCGTAGCCGATAACGACCACTTGATCCAGCTGAACATTGTCTTCTGACATTGAGATATTGATGGGAGAGTTGGAAGAAACTTTTCTTTCAACTGTTTTCATGCCTATAGTCGAGAAAACGAGTATGTCGTTCATCTTTGTCTGAATGGTGTATTGCCCATCTAAATTTGTGATAGTGCCGTTGGTGGTTCCTTTCACCTGAACTGTAACTCCGGGCATCGGTTCATTGGTCGAAGCCTCCGTTACTACACCCGTAACCTTTATTTCCTGGGCAAATCCGGAAAGGGTTATGAGGCATAATATAAAGAATAAATAAAATCTTTTTTTCATAATACTTAGGGTATTAAACATATATTGTTTTTGGGGAGGTATGAGGTATAGGTACTGCACATTTATCTTCTTGATTGATGGCTCATACTTAATGTATCAGCAATCAATAAATGTAGTTTGAATTGGAGAGAATGCTTTGATTCTCTCCTTTCATTTCTTACTGCAATGAAAATAGATGTGATGTTATCTGAGGGTACCTTATGATCATAAACCTTACATTATTCTTTGACAAATTTTAATCCAAGTTTAACATAAGTACATTCGCCGGATCCAACTCCACTCTTCTCGTCATAGTTCTGATACTTTAAGGCGTTCGGAAGTGTCGACAGTAGCAGTGCTATATTTTCTTTATATGCTCCTAAGCTTTGGCTGTCAAGAAATTCGTTAATAACGGTCTTTGCCGCCGGGTCATTTGCCAGTTCTACTAATTTGGCTAGAATGTCTCTCAATGCAACTCCGTCTATGTTAAGTATTAATTTGTCACCATTAAGTTCATAATCACAAGGGATACCTTTTTCGAGCATCGGAACCAATAATTTAACCAGTTGTTTGGCTATTTCTTTTGTATTTCCATAGTCTATTTCAGCACGGGTCCCGCGTGAGACGGGGGTTATAAATCCTTGGATAATATCAATGAGTAAACCCGAGTTGAGTTCAAGGTGTATTTTTTCATCCGGTTTTTCGGGATCGTAGTAGTAACGCATTGCATTGTGAGGCATGCCGTCTGAGCTGCTCCATTGTGGATGTTCAAGATCACCGCTATATGAATAAATAGCATACATACCGCCATTGGGTTTAGCTGTCACACTCTTCAGTAGGTTTGATATCCATTTTTGAACAGGCAAGTTGATGGGAAGATAATCTGCCATTATGGGATCACCTAATATAACAATAAGATATGTAAATATTCCGTTAGGTTGTTGCTTTAAATTGTCTACTCCTTCAATATAGCCGGGATCAATTGCTACTTGAGAGTCCCAGTTAATCCACAATGGAGAAGTTGTTACGCAATTTATTCCCTCCATCATCGCATTGGTGTTAACCGGTGCAAGATTCCATGTGCCTGCCAGTTTTTGATTTGTCAGTTCGTAATTTATATCGACAGTCAGCTTTTCGTCTTCAATTTTCCCTTCATAGTCCATAGTATATGTTGGCTGGATATAGCTACCTTTGAACATATAATTCATTCCATTTCTGAATAGAGGAACATTCGTAATGGTGATTTCCTTTTCTCCCGGAACCGGGCTATTGCCTGTATATTTAAGACCCAGACCTTGAATCAGGTTAGCACCGGGAATCAAGCCGATTATACTTTCCAAATCAGTTTCTGCGGCAGCAAAGGTGATAGTAGCTGATTCATTTGTTTCATCCACTGCCATAACCACTTTTTTTCCTTCAAGGGGTTCTCCATTGCAAGTCATAATTAACTCATAATCTCCTTCTATACTATAATCACCATTTAGATCAGGGAGTTCATCACCTTCTTCGTCAGTTCCATTGTTTTCTGTAAACTTCTGCTCAAGATATTCGTCATCGACACCATTGACACAAGAAGTAAATGTACTTGTGTAGCACAATAGACACGCTACTCCAATAAGATAAGATAGTTTGTTTTTCATTGCATGTTATTTTTGTTATTTAATATGTGGCAAAGTTACTTGGCTTTACTCCGTCAGACAAGTAGTATTTTATCATTTACTAATACAATTCTATCGTTTTGTATTTCAAGCTGATTCTGCGAAAGGACAAATGTGCTATCAGTTTTTTTGATGCTGTTTGAATTCGCTGGATTGCCTGTGAAGGATGCTGATAGAGTATATTGGGGGGAAGGCAAATTTTCGGGGTATAATATTCATTTGTCGCTATACATTATATGATGAAAGTTATATTTTGTTTTGTTATCGAGGGCAAAGGTATAAGGATATGTATTTTGATGCAAGTATTATGCTGTAATTAACAGCTATAAAAGAAGGAGTTTTATTACTTATAAGTAATAAAACTGTTATGATTCCCCATTTTATTACTTATAGGAAATAATTTTTGTAGCCTATATAATGATAGTGCCAAGAGTTAAATTGAAAAAGGAGAAACTCGTTATTTCTAGTCTCTTCTTCTTCCTATTAATCATCTTGAATGATTATTTGAAAACAATCTCCATGGGTCTACCTATCCAAACTTGTGGTTGTTCTAAATTAAAGATGCGGGCAATTGTGGAAGCGACATCGCATTGCATCATCCTTACATCGTCGAATCGGAGGCCTTTTTTAATATTCTTACCGGATATAATGAAAGCGGTTTCCATCTCTTGCATTGTTTTGCCTCCGTGTCCTTTATCAATGCCTCCGTGGTCGGAAGTTAATATAAAAATAGTATCATCCAGCATTCCTGCATCTTTGACTGCCTGAACGATCTGTCCGACATAACTATCCAGTTCTTTAAGTTTCTCATAATATGCCGGAGTATCATGTCCTTCTGTATGTCCCGTATGGTCGGGACCGTCGAAACAGATGGCTACCAATGCCGGATGTTTTTCCTTTATGTAAGAAGAGGACATATTACCTAATTCTTTGGGTGTTTTATTGCAGTCGGCCACATGGTAGTGGTAATTTAGAGAGAGTGTATCTACCAGATATTTAATACCTTCCCATTCGTACAGACAGCCGATTTCTGCTTCCGGTCGAGCATCGCGCAGCAACTGGAAAACAGTCGGGAAGATACCGTTCTTGTTTAATACGCGTGATGGAAGTTCCGGAGTTTTAGATCCCCATTCGGTATATCCGTGTAGTTCCGGTCCGGCTCCCATAAACATGGATGCCCAGTTGATGGCACTGGAAGAGGGGAGGGCGGAACGCTTTTTCAACGTATAAGAACCGTCTTCCATCAGTTTCTTCACATTGGGCATATCTGCCTTAGGAAGGCTGTAGGCTCCCCAGCCGTCTAAACCGATGAAGACAACGTGTTTGGCTTTATCTTTTCCTTTGGCATTGCAGGAGAAGGTGAAACTGAAGAGAAGGGCGAATGTAGCAAGTAGGGTTAAAAAGGTTTGTTTATTCATGATATTGTTATTTATATGGTTAATGTTTTATTCATTATTTAATGGGGAGGACCCTAACTAATGATAGGCAAAGGTAGGACTATTTTAGGGGGAAGACAAATATAATATTAGCAGATACTAATACTTTTTATACTATTTCTTTGGATGCTCTATATTTTGATTTTGCTTTTCGATATCCTGATTGTAAATTTATGCGCATACGTTTTTTGTATGTAATATTAACTGTCAACATAGTTTTCTTCTCCAAAGATGAATAGACTCTCTTTTTGTTAGAGATAATATCTTTACAGTTTTAGAATAAACGGTCACAATGTTTTTAATAAATAGTTGAAGGGTTTATTATAAACGGTCTCCAAGTTTATTAGACACTATTTTGGAAGAATTTTCGGATTATTGGGGAATTATATAAACAAAATGGGGGTGTGCCAGCATTTTGACACAACTCCATGAATAATAGTTTTCAGTACGAATGGAAACTATAGTATAATATTGATTATCAATTGTTTCAATGATAAGAGTGGTCTTTCGGGAAATCTTCTCCCTCCCATGCTTTTTTCGACGTCCAAGGCAGTGGAGCATCTGTCCAGAATGGAGCATCGGCAGGGAGACCTAACGGCAGGAAGGCGAGAGATGCCATATATAGGCTGCCATTGTTGGTATAATAGTCAGATATATCAGGCTGAGAACCATTGAATCCTAATGTAAGGAAGCCTTTTTCATTGAAATTATGATTGTCTCCAAACATACGTTTGATGACTGCCGTCATAGCAGAACGTACTTGACCGTTTGGTAATTCTTTGGGTAGCCAATGGCGCCAGGCGAGCAGGGCCAAGGTCTGTAAGGAGCCTGTGCGGCAAGTGATAGACCGTCCGAAGACAGGTAGTGTACCTTCCGGAGAGATGAGGCGTTCGAGAATGATTCCGAATCGTTGCGCGCGTTTGATCGCTTCATGATAGTTACAGCCGGGCATATTTCCAATCTTTTTATGTTTGCCGGCTTCGGTAATGATCTCCAGTGTTTCTATATACATAGGATGTATGACAAAACTGTTGTAATAGTCGAAAGCGAAATTAGGACCGTCCGAGTACCAGCCGTCTCCTATATACCATTCTTCTATTTTACGCAGAGAAGAACTATCGCTGGATGCACCTGCTTTCCGGAGAAATGATTCGACAGTGGCGCTGAACAACAGCCAGTTGCTATAAGAAGGGTCTACTCTCCTGAGATCAGTAAATTCAGCGATATATCGTTGTTTGGTGATGCTGTCTAATGGCATCCATAAAGCGTCATAGTTTCTTAAGAAACTCTCTGCAATAAAAGCGGCGTCTACCAATGTCTGATTCTCCTGACGCCATAGCAAATAATCGTTGGAATCCGGATCTACGGCATTGGCATAGCTTTTCAATGCCCATTCACGAAGTTGCCTGCGTCGGACTCCTTCCGGTGTGTCGTCATCCGGCAGTGACAGCCAGGGTGCCAGCCCTGCCATTAAACGTCCGATGCATTCCATGTAGGTGACGTTCTTATTGCGTCCGTCCCATGTCGGACTTAATTCAACCAGCATATTCTGTTTTAGAAGCCCTTCGCTCATATTACTCAATACAGGGGCTGCCATTCGGTACATTATATCACACCAGATTTCTCTGTCACTCTTTTCCGCTTTCTTTTTGGCACTGATACTTTTTATCGGAATCAGCAGAATAATGAATAGTAATAACCAATTGAGATTTTTCATGTATTGCCTTATTTTTAAGATTAATCTTACGATCATGAACTGTCATAACGAATGATACGGCAAAGGTAGGATTATTCCGATAGTGGGACAAATACAATTTTAGCATTCACTAATACTTTTGCGTTATTTATCAGATACTGATACTTTCTTGTGCAAAATGACTGTAGGGTGATGCTTGTCTCCGGATTTGTTATACATTTGTCCGGTAAACAAAAATAAGACTATGAAAAGGAATTGGATATGTAGCAGTATGGTTGTTGCCATGTTTGCTTTGTTGGCGGGCGGGTGCGGTAATTCACAGCGGACTCTGGAGTTTCGTGGAATTTGTGTAGATGATGCGCAGGGAGAACATGGATTGTACAATCCCGGAAGAGGATTCCGGCTGGAAACAGCCGTGGATGTACTGCACGAAAAAGATAGCCCTACCAAAGAACTGGATGAATTGTCCGCTAAATATATCTCCGATAGTGTGTCACTGGCACAGAGTTACTTTTATCTTACCTATTTAATAGGCGAGAAGCTATCTGAAGAAAACTTCCGGACCATGCAGGCTTATTTTGATGAACTGCAAAATCAAGGGAAAAAGGCTGTACTGCGTTTTGCCTATGAACGGGACTTTATGGGGAGATCACCCATCGGTCCTACCGGCGAACAGATACTGGATCATCTGGACCAGTTGAAACCTTTTCTGGAGAAAAATAGAGATCTGATTTTAGTGGTGCAAGCCGGAATGATCGGTGCATGGGGAGAATGGCATAGTTCAGTTCAAGGATTGGAAAACTCGGAAGAAACAAAGGCTGCCGTATTGGAGAAACTGCTTTCTGTAGTACCTGCGGAGAGAAATGTACAAGTAAGACTTCCTGAATTCAAGAATCTGTTAAAGGATAAACCGGAGCTTTATAAGAGACTTTCTTTCCATGATGATTTTATTGTCATACGTCCTGACAGATGGGATGCCGACATGCACGAAGGAACTCCCAAGTTTGATCAGATAGTGGCGGAATCTCCTTATTTAGTGGTTGACGGTGAACTGCCCTGGGGATTTTGGAGTGTAGGAGCCGATCCGGACAGTCCTTCTGCCGGATGGATTATTGACGGTGTGCAGGCGGCAAGACGGTTGTTCCTCCAGCACTATACTTCCTTGAGCGTTATACATAACTATAAAGAACAGCATCCCAACAATCGGTTTGACGAAAATAACCCGCCCGAATACTCTATGGTAGTCTGGAAAAAAACGATGATAACGGAAGACTCTCTTCTCCAGCATCATATGCCTGTGTCCGACAGCTATTTCCGGAAGAAAGACGGAACGAAGGTAAAGCGTAATGTGTTTGATTACATACGAGATCATCTGGGTTATCGGATTGAACTGCAGTCACTTCAGCTTCCCTCAAA
>OGHC01001101.1_pt1 | contig 13351 bp, 14 predicted proteins | sample 1571381 | NCBI WGS metagenome assembly OGHC01 (sample SAMEA2581945, study PRJEB24529) | metagenome | biome: Human gut stool | place: China | collected 2011 | reverse complement strand
CCGCCGTCGTTCCAGCCGCCACCGACGAGGAGGACACGCCAGCCAGAATTGTAGTAGGCGTAGTCCGGAATATAGGTTGTTTCGCTTCCTCCGACCCCCGTAGGGAAGAACGCCCAGGGCATGGCAGCCGCTACGCCGATGGCCGTGATGTACCCATCGCTCTGTATCTTGGAGCCGATGTTCGTATAGTTGGTCGCGGTGTCATCTGCATAGCTCGCAGGGTTCAGGCAGACATATACCGTTCCGTCGGAGAAGTTGATCCCGTCGATAAACTCGAAGACATTGCCGTAGGGATTCTCGATGTGCCGGTACTGGACAGCGGTCTTTCCGTTCGTCCCAGCTGCGCGTCCGGTGTGGTAGATCATGCTGTCTGTGCCGCCGGAAGAAATGGCAGAGTTGTTGCTGTCCACATAGCCGCGCCCGATTTTGCTCTGGCTGTCCCAGTCGGAAAACTCCACCAAATAGAGCAGCCAGACCGCGCACCAAGACGCGAAGTCATACTCGCTCCACTTACTACCCTTTCCTCTGGCACCGGAACGAGCCGATGCGCGGGTCAGGTTGACCAGCGGCGCAGCGCCGGTCTTGGAATAATGGCCGGAGATCGTGTTGTAGCGGCCGACATACTTGCCGGAGCCGGGGTGTTTGGTGAAGCCGCTCTTGGCCTTATCCGCGATGTAGAAGTACCGTTTCTTGTTGGCGGCATCGTCGATAATACGGAAGTAATACTCGGGGATGAAGACGACGGTATCGTAGCTGCTTCGAGAGAAGCCGCTCTGCCCCTTCTTGTAGCTTACGGCATTGTTGATGATGTTGTACTCGTCCATGCCGCTCCACGGGAGATAGCTGTCGAAGGGGGAGCTGCCGGCGCCGGTACCGACCGCAGGCGCGGGATTCGTGGTGATGTCGACATTGACCAGTCCGTTCGGATCGGTGGACTTTTTCAGGCGGGTCAGCGCCGTCGACTGTGCATTGTAATTCCAGCAGACACCGAAGACCTTGACATAGGACAGCTCCAGCGTATAGCCGGTGTAGGAGCTGCAAGCTACGCTGCCGGTGGCCGTCTCGCCGTTCTTGGTGGCGGTGACGCTCCACGTGCCGGTGTTCGGCAGGTAGAACTTTGCCGTTCCGTTGCTGGTGGCCGTGAGCGTGGTGGAACCGTTGACCGCCTTGACCGTAGAGCCGCTGTCGATGGTGACGGTGAGGGTGCAGAACTTCACCGTTGCGGTGTAACTGCCGCCGGAGGTCGACACCTCCGCAGACGCCGTGGACGAGGATACCCCGCTCTTGGTGGCCGTCACGGAATAGGTGCCGGCATAGTTGACGGTCAGCGCACACTTGCCGTTGCCGCAGGTGCCGGTATACTGCTTCGTGCCAAGCGTGGCGGTCACGACTGCGCCGGATTCCGCCGTTACGGTCAGCGTAGCCGCGAAGTAACTCATCGTCACCGCGTACTGCTTGACCTGATCCACGACCACAGTCTCGGTGGCGGTGGTCTGCCCGTTCAGCGTGGCATACAGCGACCATGTACCGTAGCCGGGAAGATCAAAAACGCATTTACCGCCGACGCTGGTGCCGGTCAGAGTAGTCTCGCCGTTCGTACAGGTGATAGCCGATCCGGTGGCAACAGAGACCTCCAGCTGTGGAGCCACGCCGCCGCCCTTGGGCTTTTCCCATGTATATACGCCGGTCTGATCGTTGGCTGCCGTGCAGTAGAAGGTCTGCATGGTGTCTGTGTTCAGATACGACTGGCCGACCGAGCCCTTCGTGCTGGAGGTCGGATCGGTCTTGCCGGTGAGTGGCTTACTTCCGTCCAGCCCCTTGGAGAGCGTGTCGAGGTCGCTGGAAACGCCATCAAGGAAGGTGTCGAGCGATTCACCGTTATAGGTCAGATCGGCCGCGTCGCTGGCGCCGGACAGCTTCCACTGATACTTGCCGCTGCTGTCCTTGCCGCTGCAGACGTATTCCTTGCCCGTAGCGCTGTCATAGTAGTGCTGCCCTGCGGTACCCTCGGTCGTGTCTGTCGGCGCTCCTGAGCCTGTTGCAAGTGGATAACCGTAGTCCTTTCCGGCGACTGCCGCAGAGATATTCCCGTTCCCGTCGCCCAGCAGCAGACCCTTGACCATGATCTTATCCTGCTTGGTCTTTACCGCCTCAGCGATGGCAGCGGACATATCGCTCTGTGTGACGCAGGCGCTGGTGTCGACCGTCACCGTCCATGTGCCGGGATTCGAGCAGGAGATCAGCGCGTAAAAGGTGTAGACGAAATCCGGCGATTCTGTCTTGCTGGGAATGGGAACGCCCTGCTCCAGCTGGAACAAGGCGATCATGGCGGACGCTCCTCCGTCCACGCTGGCAGATACGCGGAACTGATTCAGCGTATAGGCCGTATTCGGCGCAGCGATGCGGAGCTTCAGGCGAATGCCGGAAGAGACCCTCTCGCCGCCCAGCAGGCTCGCGGTCTGCTTTTCATTGACGAGGGCGGTCTGTGCCATCATTGCCGCCGCCGCGACGGTGCCCTGCCCCGCAGCTGCGCTGTCGAAGTTCAGGGCCTTTTCATTCACCCACTCATTGAGCAGGCTGTTGCCGGCGTTGGTGATGACGCCGTTCCATGTTGCCATAGTAAAACACCTCCGTGTCAGTATCGAATGGCGGCCGCGCTGTCGACCAGCTCGCAGCCGATACAGGCCGCGCCGAAATACTCTGTTGCCAGTCCTCCGGCGTCGTAGTATTCTACCTCGTCCAGCACCGAGCGCAGATTCTTGTAAAAGGCAACGCGGTCGATCACGCGCTGATGTCTGACGGGGTCGACATCTTCATAGGTGGCGTCGATCAGCAGCTTGAAGTGGTACGGCTTGCCGCCGTATTCCCACCATTCGCTGACCTGCGTATCGGGGTAGATGGCGGAGATCGCCAGCACGACTGCCGCCTTGGTGCCGAGCCTGCGGTGAACATTCCATGAGTCTTTCAGCGTCCGGCGCTTTTCCTCCAGGGTGTAGTTGGCGTCCCACCAGTCAACCTTGAAGTCGTTCGCCAGAATGTCCAGCAGCTCGTTCGGGAGCCGGTCGATCTGTGAGTAGATCGACACGCGCTCGATCTCGCCTACGCGGGCAGCCAGCACCTCGGCAACAGCAGAGGCAAGCGCTGCCATATTGTCGTCATTGGCAAGGACTGCCGGCAAGGAGGCCAGCAGGTTTTCCTTCGTGATGCCGTGCGCCTTATTCATCCTCGTAGCCCCCATTCGTGGCCGTGATGGTCCCGACCGACGCAACCTGCGGCGTCGTGTCGTCGGAGCCATCCCGCAGCGTGGTAAAGACCGGGCTGGTCAGCGCCACGCGCTTGATGCCGGTCTGCATGAGCTTTCCAATCAGCACGGAGGGGTTGATGTCGCGCCCCAGCTTCCCGCACTGCCACGCGACGAACTCAGCCACGGCCTTGTCGACTGCAGCCTTGATCTCTGTGGAGCTGAGGGCGCTGTCCTTCGGCACATAGTAGGTGAAGGTGATATTGTAGCTCACCTTCTGCGGGTCCTTGACAGAGACCTTGTCTGTCAGCGGCCGCACCGTGTCATCGTTGCAGGCAGCGAGGACAGCATTCTTGATCTACGTGGTAGCGATGGTGCCGTCGTCCATGAGGACATAGAGGTCCACCGCTCCGTCGCTGGGGCTGTTCGCCACCACGACGGCTGCTTGGCAAAGTAGATATACCCACCCTTGGCTCCGGCGCAGCTGTAAGCGTCCTGACTGGCGCGCATCAGCTCATAGAACTCGTCGTCAGTGGCCTGGTCTGCGCCGTCATCGCTGGCGGTGAGGTTTTCGCAGCGCTCACAGTAGTCGAACAGGTCAACGAAGGAGTTGATCTGTCCCACTGCGTAGCCGTTGCCGACCGCACCAACAGTCTGGCAGCGGATCTGCACATCGGCATAGGTCTCGCCGATGGACACATAGGCATCCGCGACCGTCTCCCATGTCAGCGTACCGCTGGCGTCAGTGACGCGCGTACCGGCAGGAATGAGGATCGCCGTGGTCTGTGCCTCGGAGATATGGAAGCGCTCGGTGCAGACCGCAGCCTGCGCCGCCGGGCGCTGCGTGACATAGAACAGCTCGGCCAGCGCGTCCAGGTTTTCCCCTTCCGCGCGGCTTGGGATATTCTGATTGCCTGTGTAATTGTTCAGCCCGCGCTCCTGGATCACCACGGCGGCCACGAACTGGATAAACAGTTTTTCGGGGCTGGCGGGCTTCACGCTGACGCCGGTGATTTTTTCGTAAATGGAGATCAGCAGCGATTCCACCGCTTCGGTGTCGGTAGAAACAAACTGATATCCCGTATTTCTCTCACTCATTGATGATGTTCACCTCCACGGTAGGGATCAGCCTGCCCGGGGCGTTTCTGTCGGCCGCAAAGGTCACATTCACCACCTCGACGCGGGGCTCATATTCTTCCACTGCCTCTTTGACCTCGGAATACATCATAGGCATAGCTACCGGCAGAGGCTTATCCACGAACTTCTGAGGAAGACCGAAGCCGCGATACAACGGACAGGTCCCCTGCCGCGTGGAAAGGATAATGGCGATATTCTGCAAGACAGAGCGGACGGTGTCAGTCTCGTTGAGCTGCACCGCGCCGATATCAGATGCGGTCACCTTGTAGCTCATGGCAGCTTTACCCCCTCAGATACTCTTGCAGGCTGACGGACACGGTGGCGCTGGTGACGTTGCCGCGTCCGTCATAGGTTTTCATCTTCATCTTGTGATCAAGCACGGACCAGCGATATTTCCCGTAGCCCTTGTTGCCGATCACCAGCGGGACGGCGATGCCGCCGCGCTCATAGTTCCACAGCTTCACGACCTCGGCGATAGGATCAACACCGAGGTAAGCGGAGAGAACGATGTCGAAGGTCATCTTGTCGGGGTCAAGGCCGGTGAACTCCGTAAGGGCGTGTGTGCCGTGCCGCTGATGGGTTGCGTACCGGGCAGACCCAGACCAGGTGACATTATTGATCGTTTCGATCGTGCGGTCAGACACCGTAAAAACGATGTCGCCCAGACAGCCGACCATTCCCATGCTCAAAAACCTCCTAACACAAAACCGTCCCCGTTGAATACCGGAAGGTATAGGCAGAGGACGCGGTCATTCACCTTCGGCATCCAGTAGGTCAGATGCGAGCCGGGCAGGTGGTCGTGGTCGAGGAATTCGCTGGCTGTGCCGCCGCCGGTGAAGGTGTCCGTGATCTCATGCGTGTGCTTTGCGTCCGGCTTTATGTAGAAATTCGCTCCGTAGTGCTGGAGCACATAGAGCCAGTCTGAAATGATGCCTGTGTCCTTAAACTTGACACGAGCCCTGCGCTTTGCGCTGTCGACGGCCGTTACCGTGCCGGTCTGAACGAGCCTCGAAAGGATATTCTGCAGTTCGTCCATCAATATCCCTCCAATGTCTTGCGCAGCTTGACCTGCGTGGTATAGCCGGACGATCCGACCGAGTGCGCGGCCTGCTCCACAATGTATTTCCCGTCCCACGCACCCCAGCCGGTGAGCTTGGCTGTGACGCCGGCCACGATATCTGGATTGCCGGGCAGCGTAAAGGTCGCGGTCTTTGCGTACTTGTTGTGCAGCCGGAGATATTTTTCAGCCTTGGTCTTGGCCTCGGCCACGCTTGCCACCTTCGCGGTGATCTCCAGCTGCTGGTTGTTCTTGGCCTTGTCGTTGTAGTCCTCTACCTTGACGGTGGCCTCGATGCACTTTCCTGTGCCGGGGTCCGTGTAGCTGACGCGGCAGGAAGCGTACTGCGTTCCGGCCGTTCCCGCGTTCAGCTTGTGCTTGGTGCCGCTGCCGCGGACGATGGTCAGCCCGGGGGATTTCTTCTCGTAATCCTCCTGGTCGAAAAGTACGATCAGGTTATTGGTGGCTTTCAAAGAGATGCCCGCCTCGTGGCACAGCTTGGAGAGAAAGGCGATGTCTCTCTGCTTGTACTGCTCCACGCGGCCATAGGACGGGTCGCTGTTGGCGAGGAACATACAGGTCATTCCGTTGGCAGCGGCCATCTCGTTTGCGATGCCGGAAAGCGTGTAGGCCTCCCATGCCTTGGATTTCTCCGTCTGGCGGATCTGTGCGCTGTACGGAAGAGCCGTCGCCTTGATGGTGATGGTGTTCGGCGGGCCGGAGGCGTCAACGCTGTCCAGCTCAAACTGTCCGCAGTCCAGCACCTTATCCCTGCCGCCGCCCGTCCAGTTCTCCCGAACGAACACGGCGCTGATCTTGAAGCCGGCGCCGGAAGCAGAGGCAGGAGCGGCGGCAGAAGCATCGCCGCCCCCGCCGCCGGATTCCTTGATGTACGATGCGCTGACATAGGCGGTTTTGCCGTTATAGCTGACCTTCGCCCAGCCGTTTTCGATGCCCTCGACCTGCAGCTCCGCGCCGCAGACCAGAGCACCGTATTTACCGTAGCTGGTGCTGGGGCCAGAGCGGACATTCAAGCCGCTTTTGGCGGTGACCTTGTAGGACTTTGCCGCACCATCGGTCTTGGCCTTGGAGGACGCGGACAGGCTCCCTGCGGAGGCTGCTGCGTCGATGGCATCGGCCAGCCACTTTTTGAGCCATATATCATCGCGGTCCTGAAGCTTCAGCTGCAGATCGTCAGTGCCGTCCGCCTCCTTGTCGGTGTAGGTGGCCGACAGGAAATAGGGGCGCATACTGCCGGTGATGTCCGCGCCCTGGAAAAATATCTGCGCCGTGACGCGGCGCGCCTGATTCGGGCTGCTCATCCGACCACCTGCTTCCACGGGGGCAGGGCATCGCCGACATCCTCAGCAGGGTCGGGCAGCTTCAGCACGATCCCGGCCGGAAAGGTGTAGTACCCGAGATGCTGCGGATTGAGATTCATCAGCCGGTCGGTGTACGCTTCGCTCCCCAGCTGGGAGAAGGCGATGCTGTCCCACATATCGCCCTGAATGGTGGTGTAGGTCTTACTCATTTGTAGGCCCTCCTTGCGGTGTCGATGCCGGCCTCCTCCATGACTTCAAGGACGCGCTCGGCGAACTCGTCTCCGTACTCACGCAGAGCTTCCACCGTCTCGGGCGATGCGCTGCCGTTGATCTGAAACACGATCTGCAGCTCCACCGATCCGGCGCCGGAGCCTGCGCCCGGCTCTGCCGAAAGCGCGCCGTCGCCATGGATGGCGTGCAGTGCCTCCAGCAGCTGCGGGGCGAAGGTGATGGCCTGGATCTCCATGCTCTCGCGCATAGCGGCGGTCTCCTCGGCGGTCATGACCTGCTCGCCGCCGTTGAAGTAGACCAGCTCCGGGCCGTTTTCGCCGACGAGGGCAAAGCCGGGTGCGGCGGACTGCGTACCAACTGCGTAGCCGGGAATGCTGCCGGCCGTTCCGGTACCGGACGCGGACAGTGCGGCTCTGGCTGCGGCGGCGACGCGGTTGTAGGCAGCGGTCGCCTGTGGCAGCATACCGACAGCTCCGTCGATAAAGCCCTGAATGGTGGCCTGCGCGCTTGCCTTGGCCTCGTCGCCAAGGTCCATCGCTTCAATGTCCTCAGCAAGCGCCGTCTGCAGCTCGTCCATGGTGGCCGTGAAGTCGGTCTTGAGGTCGGCTACGCTCCCCGCTGCGTTCTGCTGCTCCTGCTGCAGAGTCTTCCAGTTGGCTACCATCGTGGCCAGCTGCTCGTCGGTGGCGCCTGCCATGCCGGCGATCGCGTTCACGCTGTCGGAGCTGCCGTCAGCAAAGGAGGCGATCATGTCGCTCAGTCCCTCGATGTCGGCGCTGCGGTCAGTCAGGGATTGCAGGTTGGCGTTGTAGTCCTGCCAGTAGGTGATCTGGCTCTCCAGTGCGGAATTGATGCTTCCTGCGCTGGTTGCAACGACCTTTGCGGCCTCGTCCCAAAGCTGATACTGCCCGGATATGCTTTCGTATGCCGCGCTGTACGCCTCGTTGTAGGACTCCACAAGGGCGTTGATCTTCTCCTGAACACCGGAGATGACAGACTGGAACTCGCCAGCCTGTGCAGCAGCCTCCTCGGACGCGCCGGTGCCTTCGTTCATGGCGGCGGTCAGATTCTTGACCGCCTCTTCCGCGAGGGCGATCTCCGCCTCAGCATCGGAAACGGCGTCTGCGTCCTCCTCCATCGCCTTGTTGTAATTCTTGATGGACTTCTCAGCCGCCCATATCTCGTTGTTGGTGTCGTAGATGGAGTTTTGCAGGTCGTAGTATTCCTGCGAGAGAAAAGCGGTCGCATCGGTGTAATAGCCGTACTGGTCGTAATAGGCATCCGCCTGCTTCTGCGCGTCTGCCCATAGCGCATCCATCTGCGCGTAGGTATCAGACAGCTTCTGCTGGGCGGCCTCCAAGCTGTACTGCGCCTTGGTGAGCCCGATGCTGTTTTCTTCTGCCTCGATCAGCACGGCGGAATACTGGGAGTACAGCTCGGTGAGCTGATCCTGATAAGCCTGCTGCATGGCATTCTGCTTCCACGCCTCGGTGTTGGCGCGGAGTGCTTCGGTGCCGCCGTTGATGGTGTCGGTTTCGAGGTCGATATAATCGGCCAGCTCCGGTACCACCTGGCAGAGCAGAGCCAGGGTGTTGTGGTACTGCCTGTGCTGCTCGTCGGTATTGAGCCCCGCCGCCTCCAGCTCCTCCAGCTTGCCGATGTAGGTGTCTGCGACGCCTGCAGCGGCCATGGTGGAGGTAACAGTATCGTCATAGGTGGCCTTGGCCTCGTCCATCGCCTCCCGCATTCCTCGGGCGGCTTCGGTCAGCTCCTTCACACTGGGTACGGCGTCATTCGCCGCAGCGGTGGCCAGAGCAACTATGCCGGCCGTGATTGCGGCCACGGCAGCGGTAACGCCCATGATGACATTGACGCCAGGGATCGCCGCAGTGAGAATTGCACTGGCGGCTGCGGCTATCTTTGCAGCGACCGCATAGGCAGCCAGCGCGGCGACGACCGCGCCGATCACGCCTGCAAAGGCGGTGATGGCATTGACCAACGCCGGGTTCTTCTGAATGAACGCCGTAATGCTGTTGAGGACCTTCGTGCCGACGCCGTAAGCCTCGCTGAGCGCGGGAGTATAGGCGTCGCCGATGGCTACCTTGAGGTTGTTGTAGGCGTTCTGCATCATGGTCAACCGGCTCTGCGCGGTGGCGTAGCGCTTGTTGGCCTCGTTGGTGAGGGCGGTATTCTGCTGCCAGGCGGTATTTGCAGTGTTCACCGCGCCGGTCATCTGGTCTGCGGCAAGACCCAGGGCTTTGAGCATATTGCTCTGCCGGATGCCGGTCAGACCCAGGTCTTCCAGTACGAGGACGGTGCTCTCGCCCTGCTCGTCCAGCTTGCCGAGCCCGCCGATAAAGGAAGTCAGGGCGCTCATGGCGTCGTTCGGAGGACATACCCGCGATACGGGCGAACGCCGCGAGGTCGTCCCCGCCCTTTGCAACGGCCTTTTCAATGGCGTTGAGCGTCTGGGTCATGGCGGTACCGCCCGCCTCGGCTTCGATGCCGACAGAGGACATCGCCGCCGCCAGAGCCATGATCTCCGGCTCGGTCAGTCCGGCCAGCTTACCCGCCGACGCCAGGCGCGTACCCATCGCCACGATCTCGGATTCCGTCGTGGCGAAGTTGTTGCCAAGGTCAACGATGACAGAGCCGAGCCGTCCGTAATTGTCCGTTGCCATGCCGGTAATGTTGGCGAAGCGCGCAAGGGAGGTTGCTGCCTCGTCAGCTGTCATGTTGGTGGCAGTGCCGAGCATGGTCATGATCTCGGTGAAGTCCAGCAGGGCGTCCTTTTGGATGCCGAGCTGTCCCGCGGCTTCGGCTACCGCCGCGATCTCCTCTGTGGTGGCGGGGATCTCCGTGGACAGCGCCTTGATGGAATCCGACATTGCCGCCAGTTCCTCGTCTGTGAGGTCTGTGGTCTTGGCGACGCCGGTAATGGCGCTCTCAAAGTCCATCGACGCCTGCGCGCAGCTGGCGAAGTATTCGTAGATCTCTTTCAGGGCGACGGCGATGCCTGCGGCCACGATGGCCTCGTGTACCTGATTAAAGGCCTGCCCCGCCTTGTCGCCGAAGGTCATAGCTTTATCGGCGGCCTCGCCCTGCTTCTTTTTCAGCGTGTCGATCTTGCCGGCAAGCTGCTCGGAGCTGTGGGAGAGGTCGTCGGTATTGATGCCCGCCTCTTCCAAAGCCCCGCTCAGCTCGTTCAGCTTTGCCGTCTGCTTCTCCAGCGAGGCGGAGGTCTTGTCGATCTGAAGCTGCTTTGCCAGCAGCTTGTTCTTCATGTCGGCGGACTCGTTGCCGGTCTCCTCCATCTCCCGCTGAATATTGTCATATTGCTGCCGCAGCATTTCCAGCCGCTTCCGCGTCGCTTCCACGGCTGCCTGCTGCTTTTGGAATGCGGAAATATCCGCCTGTGTCTTGGAGAGGGCCTGGATTTCCTTCTGCATGGACACAATTTCCTGCTGAGCGGCCTTGAAGGTCTTGCTGTAACTGCCTCCAAGCTGCGCATTCAGCTGGAATAGCATCTCATACTCTTTGCGGCCTGCCATAGACGGCCCTCCTTTCAGATTTATTTATTCTTGCGTCGCTCCCGAGCCTCCTTCACAAGCTGGTTGCTGACCTTGATCCACTTGCACAGGGACGGCAGGGGCAGCGACAGCCAGTAGGAAACGGGGGTCTGATTGGTTTTCGCCATCGTAAGACATTGCCTGCGGAGCCAGACGCCGCCGTCGCCGGTTACAGCTCCGATGCCAGCAAAAAAGAGCGAGCCTTGCCTCTGACGCGGTTGAACTCGAAGATGGGCAGGGCGCGCAGGGCGTCGTCGCCGATACGGCGGGGACGCCCGCTGGCGTCAATGATGGTGTTGGTGCAGGCTCGCGCCGCCATGCGCCCCAGGAACTGGCCGGAGAAGGTAGGCGAGATGGTGGGCTTGCCGATGGCCTGAAGCTCGTCCTCGATGGCAAGAGCGTCATCGCCGGTCAGCCCCTCAAAGTCGAAGTTCAGCTCGTCAAAGGTCTGCCCCTCGTAGGTGAAGGGCCTTTTCAGCTTGAGGGTGTAGTTGCCTACGCTCTCCTTGGCCTGTGCCTCGGCGGCGGCGTACTCGTCGTGATCGACGGTGGAGAAAGCGTCGGCGGGAACAACGGTCTTGTTGATATCAGCCATGGTGATAACTCCTTTCAAATCTCAAAAAGATGCCCGGAGCGGATGTTCCGCCCCGGGCTTTTGTCAGGTCTCTTACATGCCGAGCGCCTTGCGGACGTCGGCCAGGTAGTCGGTGCCGTTGACATAGCAGATGAAGTTGAGCTGGTCGACCTCACGCACCTTCTTGCCGTCAATGTAGGTCGCCCAGTAGCGGACGGCGTACTCGCCGGAGCCGTTGGAGGGTGCGGCGGGGGCAACGGAGCCGCCCTTGTCGCTCTTGGGAATGACCACAAGAATGTGCTTGACGGCGCGGACGACCACCTTGCCTGCCACGACATCTTCGTCCTGCTGCGCAACGCGCAGGTCGATGGTGTGACGGCGAGGCTCGGAGAGCTTCACGCTCTGATCGGTGACGGTGCGGAAGTTAAGGCCCAGCGTCATCGCGTCGAAGTGGCCGAGAATGACCGACTCCACATTGCCTGCGATGCCGGCACCAGAGATGGACTGCGTCAGCGCGGTCAGGTCAGGCAGGGTCGCCTGTGCCATACCGACATATTCAACAGAGTCCTCGTAGACCTTGAAGTTGATAATGCTCTGATCCATGATTCAAACCTCCTTTTAGCCCTGCAGGGCGCTGGTGACATAGCTGGCGTCATACTCCAGCACGAAGTCGATCTCCTGAGCAGGAGAGGGCGGCGTCATGTAGACATGGAGCTTGATGATGCCGGCCATGAGGTTGGTCAGCGGGTTTTCGTTCTCCAGCATCTCCACGCGAGCGCCCAGAAGGTAGCCCATACCCACCAGGCCGTTGAGCCAGATGTTGGCGGAATCGAGAACGGTGTCGATCAGGCGGCGGGTCATAGGCTTGTCCAGCTTGCTCCAGAAGGTCTTGACGAGGGAGTTGCCGACCCAGCCGAACATACGGCTGACCGGGATAAAGTAATCCTTGACATCGGTGTTGGAGGGATAGCAGGCGGTGTAGTTGCCCCACGCCACCCAGCCGCTCATGAAGTTCAGCGCAGTATCCACGCCGATGCCGTTGAGGTAGTTGGCCTGCGCAAGCGTCAGGTTGACCTCGGTGCCGTCCTCCAGGCAGAGGCCGTCGCACTGCAGCCCCTTATTGGAGGGAGACTCGTAGGGGCAGCCGCCGTTGCCGGTGTCGATCTGCGCCATCAGCCCCGCCATCTGGGTAGACAGGTGGAACTTATAATCGCCCAGCTTCGCCATCGGCCAGAAGGCGATCTCGTCCTCGTCGGCGATGTTGGCGGCGTTCTTCTTGGTGAGAACATCGGAATAGGCGCGCGCGCCGGAAGCACCGCAGTCGATGTCGATCAGCGCCTTGGCGCGGAACAGGCCGTTGATGTTGCCTGCCTTGGCGGTCATCGCAGCGGCCACGGTAGACTGCTGAGAATAGCCGGGGGCGCACAGCAGATCGGGGACGATGCCCAGCAGGGTCAGGCACAGCTCCACATTCTCCATCGCGGAGGCGATGTCAGATGCGGTGACGGTGGATGCCTTGACCTTGTTGTAGGCGATGTTTACCTGCTCGGCATCATAGGCGCTGCCGGTAGACAGCAGCTCCACCACCAGATGCTCGCCGCTGTAATAGGCGTTATAGTCGGTGCCGGACACATAGGCAGAGCCGGTACCGCCGGCAGGCTTGATGACCAGAGCGGAATCGTTGATGGCCGCGATGGGAAGCTTTACCTTGTGCTCCGTCACCGCAACATCAGCTGCGGCAGACGCCTCCTTTGCGGTGGCGATATCCAGAACATTGCAGAAAATGACAGGCTGGCAGGCGAACAGCTTGAAGTGCGAATACATGAATTCGCAGAGCGTGTAGGTTGCCCAGTCGTCGGAGTAGCCCAGCTTCTCCACCGCCTCAGACCAGCTGGTGCAGAGAACAGGGGTGCCGGGGGCAGCAGGCTTATCCGCCGCCTGAACAGGAGCCAGACCGACCACGAAGGGGACGCCGGACTCCGCCACGACAGGGGTGCTGACGCTGGTAGCCTGCTGAGAGACATATACGCCGTGGTTCATTGAAATTTCCTCCTTACTTCATGCCCTTGGCCAGCTTGTGATAATTCACATACAGCAGGTTCCCAGGCGTTTTGACTTTGATGCGGTCGGCGGGGAGCGTTTCGTCGCTCACCACCAGCGACGCGATCAGCGGGTGCTGCTCGATCACCGGGGCAAGGGAGTCAAGGACTGCCTTCCGGC
>OGHC01001100.1_pt1 | contig 13351 bp, 9 predicted proteins | sample 1571381 | NCBI WGS metagenome assembly OGHC01 (sample SAMEA2581945, study PRJEB24529) | metagenome | biome: Human gut stool | place: China | collected 2011 | reverse complement strand
TGCAGGCCCGCTGTCCCGAAGGACATTACGGCTTTCTGGCCTTCATCCCTTGGATTTTTCGCTCGTCGGGCACCGAATTGGAGCGGCAGGGAGTTGCAACCCGCTTTTCACCATTGGAATACATTCGCATAATCGCCGTCAGCCGACTGGTTCTGAACAACATCCGCAACATCCAGGCTTCGTGGCTCACCGTCGGCAAGGCCACCGCTCAGGTAGCGCTGCACAGCGGCGCCAACGACATGGGTTCGATCATGATCGAGGAGAACGTCGTTTCTTCGGCCGGGGCGCACAACCAGTTCGATGCCGCAGGCATCCAACAAGCGATCCGCGAGGCGGGCTTCACGCCTCGTCTGCGGGACCAGCTTTACCGAATGCGGTAACGATCCCCATGCGGCAAGCCATATCAACTGAAGAGGGGTATTTCCCTGCACGAAAAAAAGCCGGAAAATTCCGGCTTTTTTATTCGGAACGAATTTTGAACTCTACCCGACGATTATAACCAACTCCCTATGACGGCATATTTACGGCCTGCTCTTCGACAGACAAGATTCTTCTCTCGATCCGGACTTACACGACATCTCGGACTTCTATACCGGACCGTACAGCCGACTATTGTGCTGTTCCTGCTTGTACTCGCCCTAACGGGCTGCCTTTCCGAAGAGATCCCGACGGAAAAGGAAACCACGCTCGTCCGCGTCGGAGAGGAGGCCCCTCACTTCACGGTCGGAATGCTCGACGACACAGCGATCACCCTGTCCGACCTGCAAGGCAACGTGGTGTTGCTTACCTTCTTCTCCACGTGGTGCCCGACCTGCCGGAAACAAATGCAGCAGATGCAAACCCAAATCGTCGATCGCTTTGCTGACCGGAAATTTCGCTTCCTTCCAATCAATCGAGGCGAAACGCAGCAGACCGTTCAAGAGTTCTGCCGCGAGCTGGGAATCGCATTCTCCGTAGGTCTGGATCCCGACATGTCAATCTACTCGCTCTACGCCACCCGATACGTTCCCCGCAACTTTATCATCAGTCCCAATGGCAAAATCCTGCTCTCCGAAACCGACTACGACGCAACAATACAACGCCTGCTGATCGAGCAAATCGAACAAGCGCTCCAAACAACAGAATAAAGCAGCATACCCAACAAAGCCGACCACACAAAACAGCCGTCTATGACTGACATGACCGGATTCCGAAGACACCCCGGAATTCCAGCGGTTTCCACCCCGTAACCGTCCGATCTGCCGGGACACAGCAACATTGCCGAACCCCGCAATTTACTCCACCTCGAATCGAACCGTCCCCTCTCATGCCTTCTCCAAAACCCCTCCACACACACCCTCTTCCTCACAAAACACAAACAGGCGGAGCTTGCAGAAGCTCCGCCTGTTCTTTCGAAATCCGGGATTTCGATTACTTCATCAGACCGGTTACCAGGAAGGTGATCGCCACGGTCAAAATACCGTACAACTCCGGGAAAGCGGCGAGGATCAGGGTTTTGGTACCCACGTCATGACCGTTACCTACGGCAGCGATACCGTTGGCGCAAAGCTGGCCCTGACGATACGACGAGAAAAAGTTCACCAGGCCGACCAAGATACCCAAACCGAAGATAGCGGCCGCCTGCAGCATCGTAACCGAATCGGTCAGGTAATTCATGATAAGGAAGAGCGAGGCAAAGCCGTAAAGACCCTGCGAAGCGGGCAGACCCGACAGGATGATGTAGTTACCGAAGGCATTCGGGTTCTTCTTCATCGCACCGACTGCGGCATTGCCCGCGATAGTAGTACCATAGCAACTGCCTACGGCCGCCAGAGTAAACATGATGGCCATACCGAGATAGCCCAACGTAATAGGTTCCATAAATCGAATTTTGTTTTAGTTGTTAATATTGATTATCATTTAGTTTATTCGTTTTTCAACGGGGTGAAGACGCGCGTTGCGGCCTCGAACCCGGCGTTCTTGTAGAACTCCACGAACGTCAGACGCAGCGGATGCACCACCGACGAGAGAACGCACATGAAGAGGTTGATGCCGTGTCCCAGCAGCAGGATCAGCAACATCACGAGCTGCTTCACGACCGGAATATCGGGACTCATACCAACGGCCAACTGGTTGAAGACCATCGCCAGAATACCACCCGAAAGGCCGATGGCGAACAGACGGATGTACGACAGCAGATCGCCCACCAGCCCCGACACATTATTATAGGTATTCCAGATACCGAGTCCGAAGTTCACGAAGATATTCTTGCCCGGCGAATTGAAGAAGAACATCAGCACCAGGCCGACGCCCAGGATCACCAGATAAGCGACCGAATGGAACGTGAAGCCCACGCTCTCGGGCAACAGGAACGCAACGGCACTATCGACCAGCACGATGATCCAGCCGATCAGTCCCAGCGCATAGCGCAGGCCGAAGCTGCGGGCCGTGACATAAGCGTTGATCATCATGGCGAAAAGCACCTGCACGGCACCCAGTCCGATCGAAAGCGGGAAGAGGATGTCCGGTGTCAACAGATGATCGCGCAGGCTGCCCAGCCACTCCCATTCGGAGAGCTGCAATCCGAAGAACGAGCCCGACATCAGGCCGAAGACCATGCCCGAGAATCCGCACAGCATCGTCAGCATACCGATCTCCTTCATGGCCGAACTCCCCTTCTTGCGACCCAGCATCACTGCGGCCAAACCGCCCAGCATGATGACCAGTCCATAACCGCCCTCGGCCATACAGAAGCCGAAGAAGATCATATAGAAAGGAGCGAAGAAGCGTGTCAAATCGATCGTGCCGTATTTAGGCAGCGCATACATCGCGCCGATCACCTCGAACAGATGGGCGAAGGGACGGTTGCGCAGCTTCACCGGGGTATTGTCCTCGGGGGTCGGCGTACTCTTCAGGAAAATCAGATTGGGGTATTCGGCCAGCAGAGCATCCACCTTCGCGGAATCGGTCTCCTCGGCCCATCCCTCCAGAATAACCAGCGTACCGTCGGCTTCAGGCTGCGCAGTATTCTTCACGCGAATCTCTTCCAGCTTCCGCTTGAGCTCGATCCCATGCCGGCGGATCGCCTCCACCGAAAGAGCCGCACGGGAAAATTCCCGATCCAGCTCCGCGAGCTTCCTGCGGGCCTCGGCGATCTGCGCTTCGGTCTGACGGCAGTCCATCGTCGGCGCCTTGACCTCCTGCGCATCGAGCACCACCTCCTCGCCCGGCCGGGTCACGACCACGAAGTAATCAAAGGTTTCACCCTCGTGCACCAGAGCGATCGTATAACGCTCCGACCACGCTTCGATATCCTTCTCGTAAGCCGCACGGCTGGTGAAGAAATAGCGTAGCACCACGCCCCTGTCCGCTAACTTGCGAAGCGTATCGACCGAAAAATCGCCCCAGGGACGCAGCTCGTCGGCGGTTTTCTGCAAGCGTGCGATCTCCGAACGGAGCGCCGCTGCCTGCTGCGTAGCGGCCGTATAGCGATCGAAAGCCTCGCCGCCGTCGGCGATGGGCTGCTCGTCCCGAACGAAACGTTCGTCTTCGAGAAACCGCGTCAGGGCATCGACCGCCTTGTGATGGTTGTCGATCGAAAGCAGCAACTGACGGTCTTCGTCCGAAGGCTCCCACCCCGTAGTGGTAATATCGACCAGCCCCAGGCCGCGCAGCTTCTCGATGAAGTCGCTGCTCTGACCCGCATAGAGTACCAGGTCGTATTTCGACATTCTCGCTATCATAACATCGCGCCCTCCCCGGCTTGCTGTTGTTTGGTTTTCACGATCTTCTGGGCCGACTTGGAGAGGTTCTCCTCATCCTCCATGAAGCGTTTGATTTTGCGTATGGCATCCTCGTACCCGGGTATCTGCACCTTTTCGTAGAGGTTTACCTTTTGAGTAGTCTTGCGGCGTGCGAAATCCAGCAACTCCATCTTGCGGTTGAACACCTCGAATTCGATACCCAGACGCGCGAGGCGCTTGAGAATATCGACTCCGTCGGCGAACCACACGGGAGCCGAGAAGAGGTCGTAGTCCTTCTCCTCGAAACGGATGTCCTGCAACACCGGCGTACGCACGCCCGCGATCTTCTGCTCCGCAAGATCGACGTCGGCGATGCGCAGCAGGTCCGCATCGAACTCACCCCACAGGGAAACCATGTAGTCGTACTGCGCCGTGAGCGCGTCCAACTGCCGCTGGAAATCCTGTGCGGTGTCCTTCGCCTTCTTCACTTCGGAACGCAGGGCCGACTCCTTACTCTTGATCGTAGGGAGCGCCTTCTGCCGCATTTTCAGCTGTTTTCCGAGTTCGCCCAGCGAGGTCTTGTTATATTGGAATTTTATAGCCATTCTGTTTGAGTTGAATTGCTCTACTCGGTTTTAGGCCAGTATTTCTCCACCAGTTCGCTCTTGATGGCCACCTCTTCCTTCGAGAAGTATTTGGCGAAGAGCTCCCATGCCGTGTCGAGCATCTGCGTAATTTCGATATTGACGTCGATCGCCAGCAGTTTCTCCGAATAGTCGTAAGCGAACTTGAGCGCGCGCTCGTCGTAGTCCGAAAGGTCGAAGCCGTTCTCCAGTTTGGTCTTGGCATTGGCCGCATCGGCGTAAAGACGCACGGCGGCGTTCATCACCTGCGGATGATCCTCACGGGTCTTCTTGCCGATCACCAACTGTTTCAGACGCGACAGCGAACGGAACGGATCGACGATAACCTTGCCCGTGTCCGAATCGTTGCGCAGGAACAACTGACCCTCGGTGATGTAACCCGTATTGTCGGGAATGGCGTGCGTGATGTCGCCGCCCGAAAGGGTCGTCACCGCGATGATGGTGATCGAGCCGCCGTTGGGCAACTGCACGGCCTTCTCGTAGATCTTCGCCAGGTCGGAGTAGAGCGAACCCGGCATCGAGTCCTTCGAAGGAATCTGATCCATACGGTTCGATACGATGGCCAGCGCATCGGCGTAAAGGGTCATGTCCGTCAGCAGCACCAGCACCTTTTCACCCTTATCGACGGCGAAATATTCGGCAGCGGTCAAGGCCATATCCGGCACAAGCAGACGCTCCACCGGGGGATTCTCCGTGGTATTGACGAACGAAACGATACGATCGAGCGCACCGGCGTTTTCGAACACCTGTTTGAAGTAGAGGAAGTCGTCGTTCGACAGACCCATGCCGCCCAGGATGATCTTGTCGGCCTTGGCACGCAGGGCCACATTGGCCATCACGGCGTTATAGGGCTGATCCGGGTCGGCGAAGAAGGGAATCTTCTGCCCCGTCACAATCGTATTATTGAGGTCGATGCCGGCGATGCCCGTGGCGATCAGCTCCGACGGCTGAATACGGCGGAACGGATTCACCGTCGGACCGCCGATTTCGCGGGCTTCGCCCTCGATCTGCTCGCCGCCCTCGATGGGTTCGCCGTAGGCGTTGAAGAAACGGCCCGCCAGGTTGTCCGAAACGCGCAGCTTCGGGGGTTCGCCGTGGAAAATTACCTCCGAATCGGTGGTAATACCCTCCGTGCCCGCGAAAACCTGCAAAGTCACCTGGTCGCCCATAATCTTCACCACCTGGGCCAACTTGCCGCCTACGGTGGCCAGCTCGTCATTACCCACGCCTTCGGCACGCAGCGTCACGGTCGCCTTGGTAATGTTTTCAATCTTGGTATATATCTTCTGAAATGCTCGTGTTGTCATACCGCGCCTTATTTGGATTCTTTTTCACTCACTGTTTTCTCGATCTGACGGCGGTAGTCCTCGAATTTCTCCGATTTCCACTCCGAATAGTTCATCTGACGGAAGAGGTTGATCAGGCCCTTGAAGAACGAAGCGCACTCCTCGAATCCGGCGAACGCGAACTCCCGGTCGCAGATGTCGAGCACCATCTCGTACATCATCTTCTGGCGTTCGATCGGGCAGTTGGCGTCGATCTCGTCGAAAGCATCCTGCTGCAGGATCACGAAGTCGATCAGCTCCGATTTCCAGAACCGTTCGTGATACTCCACCGGCACGCCGTCGTCGCCCAGAATGTTGATCTGGTCGTTGGCCTCCTTGCCGCGCTGCACGAGCGTCTTGCCCGCATAGACCTTCTCCACCCAGCCCTTTTCGATACGGCCGTCGAGGTACTCCTCGATTTCGGGATATTCGAGGTATTTCGAGTAGGACTCCAGCGGGTCGATAGCCGGGTAACGCTTCGAGTCGGCGCGGCCCTGCGAAAGGGCGTAGAAACAGCGGGCTGCCTTCTTCGTCGATTCGGTCACCGGCTCCTTGAGGTTACCGCCCGCAGGCGACACCGTACCCAGGAAGGTCACCGAACCCGTCTTACCGTTGTTGAGTTTCACCAGGCCGGCCCGCGCATAGAAGTTCGAAATAATCGCCGAAAGATCGACCGGGAAGGCGTCCTGACCCGGAAGCTCCTCCAGACGGTTGGACATCTCGCGCAGCGCCTGCGCCCAGCGCGAAGTCGAGTCGGCCATAACGAGCACCTTGAGGCCCATCGAACGGTAGTACTCGCCGATGGTCATACCCGTATAAACGGACGCCTCACGCGCCGCGACGGGCATGTTCGAAGTATTGCAGATGATGATGGTACGTTCCATGAGCTTGTGGCCCGTGCGGGGATCGACCAGCTCGGGGAACTCTTTGAAAATCTCGACCACCTCGTTGGCACGCTCGCCGCAGGCCACGATGATAATTACGTCGGCATCGGCCTGCTTCGAAATCGCATGCTGGAGCACCGTCTTGCCCGCACCGAAAGGTCCGGGGATGAAGCCCGTACCGCCCTCGGCCAGCGGGTTGAAAGTGTCGATGGCCCGCACGCCCGTCTCCATGACGCGCGAGGGGCGCGGCTTCTCCCGGTAACAGCGCACGGCCTGCTTCACGGGCCACCGCTGAACCATCGTAATATCGTGACCCCGGCCATCGGCATCGGTGATGACGGCAATCGTATCCGTAACCTTGTACTCTCCGGCGGGCACGACGCTCTTGACCGTATAGGTTCCCTCCATCGTGAAGGGTACCATGATCTTGTGCTCGACCCACTCCTCCTTGACCTGCCCCAGCCACGACGCGGCCGAAACCTTGTCGCCGGGCTTGGCCAGCGGCTTGAACTCCCACTTCTTCTCGAAGTCGATAGGGTCGGTGATCGAACCGCGCGCGATGAACAGACCGTCCATCTTCTCCAGGTCGTTCTGCAGACCGTCGTAGTTGCGCGAAAGAAGACCGGGAGCGAGCGTCGCTTCCAGCATGTGACCCTCGAATTCGACCTTTTCGCCGATCTTCAGTCCGCGGGTCGAGTCGAAAACCTGCACGTAGGCATTGTCGCCCACGACCTTGATGACCTCGGCCATCATCTTGGTATCCCCGCAGTAAACGTGACAGATTTCGTTCTGGCCGACAGGGCCGTCCGCCTTCACGATCACGATGTTCGAGATGATACCGTTTACTCGTCCTGTTGTTTTCATTATCTGTTTTATTGTTTATTGATCAAATCCTTGCCGTCCAGACTGGTCATCAGGCGGTGCAGCATTTCGCGCCCCTGCTTGTCGTCCAAACGGGTCCAGCGCGCCACGATGTTCACCTTCACCAGGTAAGCCAGCAGCGCGTTGATGTCGAAATAATCGAAAGTGGAAAGCTCCTCGGCCTGGTTCCAGCGGATCGCGTCGATCTTGCGCTCCTTCTCCACCAGGTTGGTTTCGTCGTTCACGGCAGCGATCACGGCGTCGATGTAGGGCAACTCGCCCCGCAGCCCGAAATCGGCGGCCGACGAGCGTTTGAGCTGCTGCGAAGTTTCATCCCCGCCCACGACAGACTGCTCGGCCGAACGTCCCGTAACGCGGGCTACGACGGCGGCAGAGATGTTGCGCAGGTTGCGGTCGAAATCGGCCCACTGGCGCAGGAAACGGCTTTTGGAGTGGGCGCACTCGTCGTAGTAGGCCGAGAAAAGAGCGTTCTCGAACGATCGGTCGGTGTCGATCCCGTCCTCGTTGTCGGCATCTTCATCGACGATGGCCGAATAGGAACGGACCACGGTCGCCATACGCGCCGGAAGCCGGTCGGGGTTCTTGGTCTGCTCCTCGATCTCTTCCCGCGAGAGGTTGCCCAGCGGGTTGTGCGCCGTGCGTCCCTTGCGGAAATTAACCAGGTTCTCGCAGTCGTAGTAACCGTAAAGCAGGCGCACGCAACGTGCGTCGCGGGCGGAAACCCCTTCGAGAATCTCCTCGATGATCGCCCGGGCGTTGAAGCCCTTGGTATCGGCATCGAGCGAATACTCCCGCAATCCGGCTACCAAACAGTAGTAATTCTTGTCGAACATGGCGCCCGGCTTAAGCGTTATACAGCATTTTATAGACCTTGTCGCGCAGGTACTCCTTCAACAGAGCGTCGAAATCCTGGTCCGAAAACGAAATGTAGTAGCCGCCGTCTTTGGCACCCACCTTGAATCCCGTCCTGACCTCCTTCGAATAACCCACCTCGACGCCTGCGGCCAGCAGCTCCTTCGCAGCGGCTTCGAACGTCGCTTCGAACGCCTTCTGTTCCGCCTCCGGCAGCAGGGCCTTCAACTGGTTCTTCGACGAATCGGCGCCGCTCCAGTTCTTGGCGACGGTAAGCAGCATCTGCTTTACGAATTCGGGATCGAGCGTCGCGGCTTTCACGGCGGGAGCGGTGCTCTTGGCGATAATCATGGAGCTGATCTCGGCTTTGATCTTCGAGAGGGCCTGCTTGCCCGCGAGCGAAATTTCGGTCATCGCGTTCTTCTCCACGTCCTGTGCTTTGGTATTGGCTTCGGCGAGGATCTTCGCAGCCTGCGCCTCGGCCTCCTTCACGATCTTGGCCGCATTGGTCTTCGCTTCGGCCACCAGACGTTCCGCCTCGGCACGGCCTTTCTCCAGTCCCTCGTCGTAGAGCTTCTGGGTTAACTGTTGAAGTTTGTTTTCCATAAGAATTTATGTTTATTATATTTGAATTTCTTATTCGTCACTCCATGACCTCGCGTCACGGATTCCGGGATGCAGCCCGGCCTCACACCGACCCTGCCGACCGAAACGCACGGCATACAGCACCGCTTTCCCCGCCGGCAAATCCGACCGCAGGCATACGATCCGGGATCATCGGAATCTTTCTCTTCCTCACCTCCATCCGAAACTCGATCGCAAGCGATCTCTCCCCGACTCCGACCGGAAACATCGGAACTGTTCCCGAAATCACACTCCTCCGAATTAGTTCCTACAAATATATAAAATCCATTTTAACCCACGCATATTCGGCGCATTTTTTTTCGGATCGAACCATAAAAAAATCGTTTGGGACAACCAACGTCTTCATCTCGAAAAAAGTTCCCTCCGAATGAAAATCCGAAGGGAGCAATGGCTTATTCAAAATTCATCGCCCTGATGTTCGGGACGCAGCAGATCGGTGACTACCTTTACGGGCGAAAAAGTCGTGATGGGGACTTCGACGAAGACCGTATTCCACCGGGCCATGGCACCGTTCCAAAGACCGGGCAGTTCCTGCGCGAGCAGCTCGCGGCCCCCGTCCGACTTGCGGGAGACAAACCCCGTAGCGGGATCGACGAACTCCCGCAGGTCGAAGCGGCCGCCCTTCGAGGTACGGAAGCTGCAAACCAGATCCACCGGATGAAAACGACGGGCAGGGCCCATCAGTTCCCGCTTTTCGGGAGCGATCTGGTTCGATTCGGCGATCTGGAGCGTTTCCAACCCGTCGGCCCCGGCCACCCAGAAGGGGCCGCCGCCCGGTTCGCCTTCGTTGCGCACCATGCCGCACACCCGGATCGGGCGATTGAGCACCCGCCTCAAAAGAGGCGTACCGTAGTCCTTGGGCAGTTTCACGCAGAGTTCATTCTCGATGAACGCGGCGATGGGCTCCAACTCGGCACCCGGCACTTCGAGGGCCATGAGGTATTCAAAAATCCGCTCCTGCAATGCGAGCAACACTCCGGCCAGCGCTTTTTTATAAAGCACCGTATCGCCCCGCCGGGCATCAGTAGTAACATTGTCGATATTTTTAACGAAGACTATGTCGGCATCGATCTTTCCGAGGTTCCCGATCAGCGCCCCGTGTCCCGCAGGACGGAAGAGCAGCCGCCCGTCTGCCCGTCGGAAAGGCGTACAGTCGGGATTCACGGCCAGCGTGTCGGTCGAAGGGTCCTGCACGGAGAAGGAGATGCGATACTTGACCCCGAAACGGGATTCGTAACCCGGTATCTTTTCGGCCAGCAACGCTTCGAAACGGGTCAGATGCTCGGGCGAGACGGTAAAGTGAATCTTCACCTCGCCCCCGGCGGCGGCGTACTGCGCCCCTTCGACCAGATGCTCTTCGACGGCTTTGCGCACCTCGTCCCCATAGCGGTGGAACGACACCAGTCCCTTCGGGGTTTCCCCGTAACGGAGCCCTTCGGCGACGATATTTTCGACCGTCCGCAGCTCGTCGGCATCGTCACCGATGATCGTCCGCAGCTCGGGCCAGAAGGCGAAGCGGCGGCGGTTGGCCAGCAACTCCCCGACCACAGCCGTACGGCGCCCCTCGCGAACGAACTCGAACAAATCCTTGAACATACGGGTCGCGGCGCCCGAAGCGGGCACGAATTTCACCACCCGCAAAGACTCCTTCGCACGGTCGTAACGGGCCGCCGCCTGCTCGATCCCGGCAGCATCCAGCACCCGAATACCGTCGCCGCACGAAGCGGCCCGCGTCACGGGAAGAAAGGGAAAACCTTCCCGAAAATTTTTCAACTGGGTTTCGAGAGCCGCCGGCGTCAGGCCGTGCTCCTCCATTTGCACAAAATCCTCTTTCGTAAACATATCGGAAACCGTTTATCAGTCACATTCATTCTCTTTCAGCAAGATCGGCGCCACATCGACCGACGCCCGACGAAGCGGGCGATAAAAAACAGCGACTCCGCCCGTTTTTCTCTTCACGCACACGGCGCCCTGCCCGCCTGTTACAAAAAGCTCCCTTCTCACTCGCATAGATCGAAACCGTCGAACGGTCGTTCTCCCTGCCCGACACAACGTCCCGCACCACTCGACCGAAAACGGCGAACTGCGGGCCCCGTTCTCTCCGCCGGGCAAAAAGTCGTCCTCTCCTGCCTCGCTTATCGGAAACATCGAACTGCATTCTCTGTTTTCTCCGTCCGGCAGAGCGAGTGAAGTCGTTCTGCCCTCGCTTGTCGAAAACATTCAAATTAACGAAATAATTCCTAACTTTGCAAATATGATACGAGAATTTAACAATCCCGAACTCGCCCCGCGCAACAGTTTTCACGTGGCGCAGCGGGCGGCACGCCTCATCGAGTTCGACCGGACGGAAGATTTGCAGGAACTCTTCGAGAAAGGAATGCCTGATCCGTGGTACGTCCTCGGCGGAGGCAACAACGTCCTCTTCACGCAGGACTATCCCGGCACGCTGCTGACCCCTGTGGCACAAGGTATCCGCATCGTGGACGAACAGCCGGACTGCGTGACGATCGAAGCCGACGCGGGCGTCGAGTGGGACGACCTGGTCGAATGGGCCGTGCAGCACGAACTGTGGGGATTGGAAAGCCTCTCGCTCATCCCCGGCAAAGTCGGGGCCGCACCCGTCCAGAACATCGGAGCCTACGGTTGCGAAGCCAAGGATGCGATCCGGAGCGTCGAGATGTTCTGCACGGAGAGCCTCAACACGCTCGTCCTGAACAGAGAACACTGCGCGTTCGGGTACCGGGACAGCGTCTTCAAACGCTCCCTGCGGGGACGTGTAATCATCACTTCGGTCCGCTTTGCGTTGAGCCGCACGCCCCGGCCCCGACTCGAATACGGGGATTTGGCCGCAGAGGTCGAAGCGCGGGGAGGCATCACGCTGCGCAACATCCGCGAGGCCGTTTGTGCGATCCGCCGGGCCAAGCTGCCCGACCCTGCGGTGACGGGCAACGCCGGGAGCTTCTTCAAGAATCCGGTCGTCGGCCGCGAGGAGGCCGAACGCTTGTCGGCACTTTATCCCGATATGCCGCACTATCCTGCGGCCGACCCTTCGCAAGTCAAGCTGGCCGCAGGCTGGCTGATCGACCGCGCCGGACTGAAAGGCCACAGCGAAGGACGCGTAGGCATCCACCCCCGGCAGGCGCTGGTGATTATCAACCTCGGAGGCGCTACGGGTACGGAGATCGTCGCTTTCGCCCGCAAAGTGCAGGAACAGGTAAAGAAACGCTTCGGCGTGGAGATCGAACCCGAAGTCAATATATTATAAAACCGACAAGGCACTGCCTATGAACCTACTGGACAATTTCCAACGCTACATCCGCCGCAACGAGCTGGCAGCTCCGGAGGATTTCATCCTGCTGACCGTTTCGGGCGGCGTGGACTCGATGGTCATGCTCTCGCTCTTCGTGCGAAGCGGCTATCGCGTCGGCGTGGCCCACTGCAATTTCCAGTTGCGGGGCGTGGAGAGCGAAGAGGACGAGGAGCTCGTACGCCGCGAGGCGGAGAAGTACGGCGTGCCCTGGTACAACAAACGCTTCGACACCAAAGGCGAGATGGAGCGCACGGGCGAATCGATGGAAATGGCCGCACGGCGGCTGCGCTACGCCTGGTTCGACGAATTGAGCCGCGAGCACGGTTACACGGTAGTAGCCATCGCCCACCACATCGACGACTCGATCGAAACCTTCTTCATCAACCTGTTGCGCGGCACCGGCCTGCGGGGTCTGACGGGGATCACCACCCATGCCGGGAAACTGATCCGCCCGCTGATGTTCGCTTCGCGCAAGGACATCCTCGAATACGCCGTAGCGCAGCACATCCCCTACCGGGAAGATTCGTCGAACCGCTCGACCAAATACCTGCGCAACAAGATCCGCCTGGGACTCGTACCCCGCATCAAGGAGATCAGCCCCAAGTTCACCGACCTGATGCGTCAGAACATCGGCCGTCTGACCGACGCGCAGCTCTTCATCAACCACGGCATCCAGCGCATCCGCGAAGAGGTCATCACCACCGAAAACGGGATCGACACGATCCACATCGACCGTATCGACCGGGCTTTCCCGCTGAATTTCGTAATCTTCGAACTGCTCAACTCGACCTATTCGTTCAAAGGCGACGTGTCGGACGCCCTGGTCAGGGCGCTGGAACAGAACTCCGGCACGGGCAAGCGGTTCTACTCCAAATCCCACGTGGCGTACATCGACCGGGGACGGATTATGGTAACCCCGATCCCGGCGGACGACCCCTGCCAGGTGCAGGTCGAGGCGGGCGCCCCGCGCTGCTACTGCGGCAATTCGGTGCTCTACTTCGAGCTGCGCGACATCGACGATATCCAGGGCTTCGGCGTACCCGAACACATCGCCCAGGTGGATGCCGACAAACTCAAATACCCGCTC
>OGHC01001089.1_pt1 | contig 13480 bp, 11 predicted proteins | sample 1571381 | NCBI WGS metagenome assembly OGHC01 (sample SAMEA2581945, study PRJEB24529) | metagenome | biome: Human gut stool | place: China | collected 2011 | reverse complement strand
GTGACCCCGCCCCTTTTTTGGGATTTATTCTTCTTTATTATCTGTTGTATCTTCGATTAAATCTTCTGATTCCTCATTCTCAATAACCTCTGGTTCATCTTTCTTAACCATGTCTTTTTCCAGCTTCTTGAATATACTTGAGAAAATATATGAATCAACATACAGTATCAATGGTATTGTTACTATAAATGCAGTGAAATATATGCATGAGAAATATATCAGTCCAACAGTTGCTATAAGCATAATTATTGTCTGTGGAAGATGATGCATACATATAATAAGTGCGTTCTTAAGCGTTCCAAAAAGCTTATTGTCATATCTTGAAAGCATTGCAAATGAGTAAAGCATTATTCCAACCCATATTGCCATGACTCCTATTACAACAAATATAAACAAAGTTCCTATCTGTGAGCCCTGAACAAGTCCCCACTGTACGCTTGCTCTTAAATCAATAAAAAGAAGAAAGCCGATAACTCCATGTACAATCTCTAACAAAAGTCCCTGTACGAAGTTCATCTTGAACGACTTCCAGAAATCTTTGTATACATAACTTTCCTCGTCTCGTACTAATTTTATTCCTGAATAAAATGCTGCTGTAAGCGATGCTCCTATTGTTACAACCGGCAGACAAAATACAACTGTAATAACTGCCAGTATTATAAAGTCACCTGCCTTGGTGAGTCCTCTAAAAAGTTTTCCATCTAATCCAAATCCATTCATAATTATATACCCCTTTGCTTAAATACTATGATTATACAAGACCTGCCATAAAAATCAAAGAATTTTTCGTATATATTTCTTAAATGTTTATAAAAGCTGTTTTTTTGCCACAGCATTTATGATAAACTGTTAAACAATAACGATTATTAAGGAGTGTTTATGGCTAAAGGAAACAACATTCACGACGAAATTAAAGAGCAGCGTAAAAAGCTTAAAGATTTGTCTTTTTCAGATAAAATCAAATACATATGGAGCTATTACTGGATTCCAATCGTAGGAGTTGTACTTGCAGTTATATTTGCAGTTTCTCTTATTTCATCCATAGTTAAGAACAATTATGATACTGTATGTTTTGTTGCTGTACTTGATGGCAAGATGACAGGTTATGAAAATGATACTGATATTCTCACAACCGGACTTACAGACTATCTTGGAATTGACGGCAAGAAAGAACAGGTTGATTTCTCATATACATTTTCACTGAAAGAAGTGGCAATGGACCAGGAAGCATATGTTTCAGCTAATAAGTTATATACTTATGCATCAACTGGTTCTCTTGACGGATACCTTTCTGAACGTGAGTATATTGATTACTTCTGTACTGACAAGGATATATTCTTCTGTGATTTGCGCGATATATTCTCCGATGAGGAATTAGAGCAGTTAGATGATTACATTGTGTATTTCACCAACACTGCCGGAGAGACATATCCTATTGCTGTAGATATCACTGAAGCACCTGTAATCAAAGACAGTGACCTGAATATGAAAGACCCTTGCTATGGTGTTGTATCATCATCAAAGTATCAGACCAATGCTGCTGATTTTATAAGATATATATTTAATATGAAGACAGCCTGATATAATCACAGCTTTTTTCTATATATATTCATCCCGTCTGTATCGCCTGCATACAATGTGAAACCCAGTTTCAATGCAAGCTGTATGGATGGGATATTTGTTTTCACTGTGCATATATACAATTCTTCTAAACCAAACCTGTCCTTAGCAATATCCACTATATGGTTCATAACTTCCCATGCCACATGCTTTCCCTGCCAGCTTTTTTTTACAAGATACCCAAGCTCCTGACAATTCTGTCCGTCTATACTACGGTTTTCAACGCCTGCCCTTGCCACTAGCTCACCTGTTTTCTTATCAAACACAAGCCACAGACCGTACCCGAAGAAGCCATACATATTCTCAATGTATTTTATTGTAAATGCTTTTTCATCCTTATATTCATATAATGGTTCAACATACTGGCAGTCTGAAAGTGTCTGATATAATTCGTATAAATTTGGTAAATCACCCACTGTCATCTCCCGTATAATAAACCTCTCCGTTCTGGCAATTACAAGCGGCTCATTGTATTTTCTGGCACATACAAGTTTTAACAGATCGTCATCAATATCTTCCTCATCATATACAACATATGAAGCTTTTCCAAGGTATGCTTCTCCAAGCCCTATATCAGGAATCTCCAGTGTTCCATCAGGGTTTAACGTATCTTTATCACTAATTATTATTTTTCTGCCTTCGCCCATATCAATACATTTTCTCATATATGCCTCTTCATAATTGTTTCTAAAGTTTTAATTTGACTTTTTATACTGTAGTATTTAGAATTAATTACATCACATTTTGCTCATGCAGACAAGCGGGCAATTTAATGAATTTCAGGAGGAATAATATGACTAATCCAATAGTTACATTCACAATGGAAAACGGCGATGTGATGAAAGCTGAGCTTTATCCGGAAATCGCACCTACATCAGTTAATAATTTCGTTAATCTTGTTCAGAAGGGATTCTATGACGGACTTATATTTCACAGAGTAATCGCAGGTTTTATGATTCAGGGTGGTGACCCTGAAGGAACAGGTATGGGTGGTCCTGGCTACTCTATCAAGGGCGAATTCGCATCTAACGGATTTAAGAACGACTTAAAGCATACAAGAGGTGTTCTTTCAATGGCTCGTTCTATGAGACCTGATTCTGCAGGCTCACAGTTCTTTATCATGCACAAGAATGCGCCTCACCTTGACGGTCAGTATGCCGCTTTCGGTAAGGTAATTGATGGTATGGATGTTGTAAACAAGATTGCTGAGTGTGACACAGACTTTGCAGACAAGCCGCTTGACGCTCAGATTATGAAAAAGGTTACAGCCGATACTTTTGGCGTTGAGTATCCCGAACCTGAAAAGTGTTAATTAAAGTTATATAATATAGAAAGGTAATTATTATGAATGTTTTGCTTACAGGCGGCGCAGGCTACATTGGTACACATACCTGCATTGAACTTATAAACGCAGGTCATACAGTAGTTGTTGCCGATAATTTTTCAAACAGCTCTCCAAAGGCTATTGAAAGAGTTGAAGAGATTACAGGTAAAAAAATTCCGCTTTATAATATTGATGTTTGTGATGTCGAGGCACTCGACAAGCTCTTTGCCGAAAATAAAATTGACGCTGTAATTCATTTTGCAGGATTAAAGGCAGTAGGCGAGAGCTGCGAGATTCCTGTTGCTTATTACAGAAATAACCTTGATTCTACACTTGCTTTGCTCGAGGTTATGAAGAAATATTCGGTAGCAAACTTTGTTTTCAGCTCATCTGCTACTGTATACGGTATTCCCGAGAGAGTTCCGCTCGTGGAAACAATGCCGACTGGCTGCACTAACCCATACGGTTGGACAAAACTTATGAACGAGCAGATTCTTACCGATGCAGCTAAGGCTGACAGCAATCTTTCGGTTGTACTTTTAAGATATTTCAATCCTATCGGCGCTCACGAAAGTGGCAGAATAGGTGAGAACCCTAACGGTATTCCAAACAACCTTATGCCATATATTACTCAGGTTGCGGCAGGCAGACTTAAAAGACTCGGCGTGTTTGGCAATGATTATCCTACTCATGACGGCACAGGCGTAAGAGATTATATCCATGTGGTAGATCTTGCAAAGGGTCATGTAAAGGCTATTGATTATGCCGAAAAGCATAAGGGCACAGAAATCTTTAATCTCGGCACAGGCACAGGTTACAGTGTTCTTGATATTGTAAAGGCTTTCAGCAAGGTAAATAATATTGAAATTCCTTATGATATAAAGCCGAGAAGAGCGGGCGATATAGCAGAATGTTATGCCGATCCGACAAAAGCATATGAAATTCTCGGTTGGAAAGCCGAAAAGACCCTTGAAGATATGTGCCGTGACTCCTGGAACTGGCAATCTCATAATATAAATGGGTACGAATGACCGAAAAAACAATCTTGTTTTTGTGCAATCAAACAAAATAACACGAATTTATAAAAATCGCTCTCCAAAATGTCAAAATCAATTGACTTTTGGGGAGTTTGTATTATATAATATAATAGCTTATAGAAGCATTACTATTAAAGGAGGAAAAAAGAAATGTTCAAAAAAGCATTAAGCCTTGTCGTTTCTCTTATGCTTATGGTAACTTCATTGTCATTTGCAGCAATTTCAGTTTCTGCTGCAGATACAACATATGTAGTTGCCGGCGCAGAAGAACTTTGCGGCGTTTTATGGAAGGGTACTCCAGAAGAAGCTCCTGCAAATGTTATGACAGACAATGGCGACGGTACTTACACAAAAGTATTTACCAATGTTCAGCCGGCATCAGGTCTTACACTTAAGGTTGTAGAAAATGGTGCTGACGGTTCACAGAACTGGATTGGCGACGCAACAGGCAATAACATTACATTTAATGTAACTGCTGCAAGTGATGTAACAGTAAAATTTGATTCTTCTACTAAAGAAATCACTGTTACAGGCGACGGCGTTCAGTTTGTAACAAATCTCGATATCGACAGCATCAATGCTGTTGGTAACGGCGACCCTGATGATGAAGCTTGGTTAAACGGTGCAGCTTGGGATCCTACAGCTAACTCTATGACAGAAGTTTCAGACAAAGTTTATGAGATTACATTCAAGAATGTATCTAAGTTCGACAACTATCAGGTTAAGTTCGCAGCTAACGGCAAGTGGACTGACAGTTGGGGCGGTGCAGTGGAAAACTTCACACCTGAATCAGGCGTAGAGTTTGACGCAGCATATAACGGAGAGAACCTTACCGTTAATGTTCCTTATGAATTTGCTGATGTAACACTCAAGCTCGACCTCACAAACTTTGATTATGCTACAAAGTTAGGTGCTAAGGCTACTGTAACAGTAACAGACACATCAACTCCGGTTGAAACAACAGAGGCTGATACAACAGTTGAGCCAACTACTGCTGCTCCTGCTACACAGGCAACAGCTGCTGCTCAGAAAGCACCTCTTACAGTAAATGCTACTTCAAATGTTTTCTCAACTGCAAAGGCTGAGTATAACAGCGAAACAAATCAGGTTACTGTAAGCTACTACCTCGACACAGATTATGACCTTGTAAACCTTGAATGGTACTTCACATTTGACAGCGAAGTATTTACTGTAAACAACAAGAATAATCTTGATTCAACAGGTAAGAAACTCGGCATTATGCCACAGATTACAAGCGGTTATGTAATCAACACAAGTATACCCGGCAAGGTAAACGCTAACGCATCTGACCTTGGTCTTTACACAATTAATAAGGACATTCCTTTCGCAAAGATCGTATTGGATGTAAAAGGTACTCCTGAGAATGTTGAAACAACAGTAAACATGAATGTAAGAGTTCTTACAAAGGGTGAAATCGACTTTGATACAATGAGAGTTGATCCTGATTCAATGGTATCATATGTTTGCGATTACATCATTCATGATGCATCTTACATCAAAGCAGCTACAACAAAGCTCACAGAGTCAACATTTGTTCCATCAACAGAGTCAACAGAAGCTCCTGAAACAACAGTAGCTCCTGAGACAACAGTTCCTGAAACAACAGCTGCACCTGAAACAACAGTTCCAGAGACAACAGCTGCTCCTGAGACAACAGTTCCTGAAACAACTGCAGCTCCAGAAACAACAGTTCCAGAGACAACTGAGGCTCCAGAAACAACAGTAGCTGCAACTACAGAAGAAGTTCCTGCTGGTGCTCTTAATGTAAATGCTACTTCTAACTTATTCCCTGCATCATCTAAGGTTGTTGCAGGTGACGAAGAGTATGTAACAGTAACTTATTACTTTGAGTCAGAGAAGAATGTTCTTAACGCAGACTTCAACCTTACTTATGACCCAACAATGCTCGCTCTTGACAGTGTTATGACTCCTTACACAAACGGTGTAGTAGTAAACTCTGCAACAGCAGGCAAGGTTTATGGCAATATGTCAAGCCTTAATCTTTACAACTTCAACCAGAAGACACCATTTGTTTCAGTTGTATTCAAGAGACTTGGTCTTGGCGAAACAGATGTAAACCTCACAGTTGATAACCTTACACTCTCACTTGCAAACGCTGAAGGTGTAACAGATGAAGCCCAGGAAGAGGGCCTTGTAAGAGATGGCGTTCTTGCTGAAACATCAACAAAATATTCAGTTGAAACTGAAATTCAGGCAGGTAAAGTTACACCTGTTGTTCCAACAACAGCTGAACCAACAACAGCTCCTGCTCCTGCAGGTTCAACATATGTAGTAGCAGGTTCAGAAGAACTTTGCGGTGTTTTATGGAAGGGCAGCCCGGAAGAAGCTCCTGAAAATGTTATGACAGCTAACGGCGACGGTACATACACAAAGGTATTTACCAATGTTCAGATTGCTGATTCACTTCAGCTTAAGGTTGTAGAAAATACAGCTGATGGCGGTCAGAATTGGATCGGTGATAACGGAGACAACAATATAACCTTTAATGTTGTTGCCGCTTGTGATGTAACAGTTACATATGACAGCAATACAGGCAAAATCACTGTTTCAGGTGACGGTGTTCAGATCGTTTCTGATATTGAAATCAAAAGCATGCATGCTGTTGGTAACGGTGACCCTGATGATGAATCATGGTTAAACGGTGCAGCTTGGGATCCAACAGCTAATGAGATGGAGCAGGTTGCAGATAAGGTTTATGAGATTACATATCACAATGTACCTAAGTTTGACAACTACCAGGTTAAGTTCGCAGCTAACGGCACATGGGCTGACAGCTGGGGCGGTGCAGAAGAAAAATTCACACCTGAATCCGGCGTTGCATTTGACGCTGTATACAATGGTGAGAACCTCATCGTTAATGTACCATATGAGCTTGCTGATGTAACACTCAGAATTGACCTTTCAAACTTCAACTATGCTACAAAGCTCGGCGCAGTTGCTACAGTAACTGTAACAGAAGCTTCTCAAGTACCAACAACAGCTCCTGAAACAACCGTACCTGAGACAACAGTTCCAGAAACAACAGTACCTGAGACAACAGTTCCAGGCACAACAGCTCCAGAGACAACTGTACCTGAAACAACAGTTCCAGGCACAACAGTTGAGCAGGACACAACAGTAGCTCCTGCAACAGGCGCAACATCAGCAACAGGTTCAACAGTTAAGCCTGGTACAGCTGATACAGCTAACAAGGGTAATAATACAACTAATAACAACGGTACAGTTAAGACAGGTAATGCATCTATGGCAGTAGCTATCCTCCTTGTACTTGTATCTGCTACTGGTGTAATTTACTTTACCCGCAAGAAGATTAAATAATCTTTTATAAGCAATAAATAAAACATAGTTTTTCGCCCTCCGTTAATTCGGAGGGCGTTTTTGCGTTTAAATTAAAATTTTGAAAATTAAGGTTCTTTATCAAAAGTTGCGTTAAATAGTGTTTAGCGAACAAAGTTTAGTTAAATAAATATAAAATTTAGGTAAACCCTTTTTAAAGGGTTGCGGGTTTGCGCAGAGCCCATTAAACAGTAAAAATGAACTTATTTTCAATAAAAAATAAACGGTTGAATTTATTATAGAATAACTAAACTTTAGATTAATCAAGACTTTAGTGGAAATAAAAGTAAGGACTAATGGGTGGCAGAAAGTAAGAAAGTTGCACTTGAGCAATCTTAGAGAAAAGGTACTCTAAAGGATACAAAAGTTTGCGTGTGTGGGTAATTTGCCCTTGGAAAGAGGCAAATTAGTCGTTTTAGTAGCGTAGCTTTTTCCTATGTTGCTGTCGCATTTTAGGCTATCATCATTATGTTCAGTCCCGAACGGCAAGTCGTTTGGCTATCAGAATTTGAAATAGCATAAAGCATTTGTGGGCATTGCCTACAACCTTTGAAAAGGTTGACAAACTTTTAACTTTGGGACGAAAAGTTTGGCTTTTGCCGTACTTTGTTGTCCGACAAAAAATAATCTGATAAAACATAATTCCTAAAAACGATTAAAAATTGAAATTGAGAATGTACTATTTAAAAATAAAGTCTAAAATTAAAATTTTGCAAATTAATAAGAAAAAATCACATAAAATTCAGATTAAAAAATGTATTAGTTCATTGAAATTTTGTTAATAATATTATATAATAGAAATACTATGATTAAGGATTTGATTTTATGTTGAAAAAAATTAAAACTGCTATTGCTTACTGCTCTGCAATGCTCATGATTGTTGCCGCAACTATGAGCGCAAATGCTGCCAATGAAGTCACAATTAATGATTCGGCTAATGTTGCGGTCGGCGATACTTTTACATACTCTATGTTCATTTCAGATGCACAGAGCGGAATAATGGGTATGCAGGCATATGTTTTTTATGATACAGATTACCTTGAAATTGATACATCATCAATTAGCTTTGAAACTCTCAACGGCGTAATTTACAACGGAAACCTTGACGGATATATGACTTTTAATTTTTCTGATATAAATAATTATGCTGACTTTTCATCAAGATCTCAACTCGTATCAATGAATTTTAAAGTTAAAAAAGCCGGCAATACTAATGTAAGATATTTTATCAAGGAAATGTATGACAGCAATATGGTAACTCTTTCTGCCTATACTATAACCTATGATATAGTTTATAATGAAAAAACTATTGTGTCCGACCAAATTCCTGTTGTTGAGGATTCAGAGAAATATATCAATCACTACCAAGGAAATTTCATAAATTACCTTGACGGCAAGGGCGATGATAATACAAATGAGAAGAACGACCACAAGGCGGTAATAGGAGAAAAAACTACTATGGTTCCGCAAAATAATCAAAATGACAATCAGTACACAGATGTTACTCAAAACGGTTCGGGCTCATCGGTTACAACAATTGTAATCGTTTGCGGTTGCGTTCTGCTTGCGGCGGCTATTGCAGGAGTAATGTATTTCAGAAATAAAGAAAACAAGAAAAATGAGGTAAATACTGATAGTGATAATATTGACAATGATATGCCTTAATGTGACGGCTTGGTTTATATAATTATCCTTGGTTTAAAAAATATTTAAAAAATGTTTAAAAAATGTAACCAAATTTTGTTAATTATTACACCCCTTAATCGACCTCTTTTTTCTAAAAAGCCTTGATTTTTTGAGCAAATTATTATATAATTGTCATACCGAGTATATCGGAAACATATTTTTATAGGAGGAAATTTCTAATGTCCAAGAAGATCATTAGTCTTATGTTGGCTATGGCTCTTTCTGCTTCAATGGTAGCAGTTGCAGCAGTTAGCGTTTCAGCTGACACAGACAGCGATGGTAACTATGTTCCTTCAGAGGGAACTGAAACATATAGATATTATTTCTATATGCCACAGAGATGGGAAAATGAGTTCACAACAACAACTGGTGCATACTGGTGGGAAGGTACAGATTATTGCGAAACATGGCAGGATATGTATAAGGTTAAAGAAACTGAGAACGAAAACATTTTCTGTATTGATGTTCCAAAGGATGTTCCTAAGCTAATCTTCAACAACTATGTTGACGGCGGTGCAGACCCAGAGGCTCCTCAGTACACAAAGGCTGCTCAGACATCAGATGTTACATGTGTAGACGATGATGGTGAAGATGCTTGGGGTTACTGGCCTAAAACTGAAGAAGACGATCCTAGTAACAAGCTTTATCCGGAAGGTATCAGAAATTTTGATAACATGATTTATGTTATCGATGAAAACAGAATCGAAGAGAACCCACTCAACCAGAAGCTTACATGCCGCGGTCAGTGGTACTACTACTATGGTAACGGCGAATATGGTTACACACCTGTAAAGGGTGACGGCGCTGTTTACAACACAGAGTATATGTCATTTGAGCAGGCACTTGCTGATAAGGAAGCTGGCGTTAAGCCAACAGTTCCTGAAACAACAGTTGCTCCTGAGACAACAGTTGCTCCTGAAACAACAACAGAGGCTACAACAGCTCCTGCTCCTGTTTCAAAGCCTGCTCTTACAGTTTACGCTACATCAAACGTATTCCCAGAGGCTAAGGCTGTGTATGATAACTCAACAAAGCAGGTTACAGTTACTTACTATCTCGGTACAGACAGAGATCTTGTAAACCTTGAGTGGTACTTAACATTTGATAACACTGTTCTTGAGTACAAGAACGCTAACAACCTTGATTCATCAGGCAGAAAGCTCAACATTATGCCTCAGATCACACCAGCAGGCGGCGATGTAATCAATACACAGCTCCCAGGTAAGGTAAATGCTAACGCTTCTAGCCTTTCACTTTATCCGATTGATTCAACAAAGCCTTTCGTACAGGTTACATTCGATGTAATCGGCGAGCCTGAGAATGTTGAAACAACAATCAACCTCAATGTAAGAGTTCTTACAACAGGCGCACTTGATCCTGACAAAATGAGCCTTGATCCTAATTCTATGAACTCATTTGTAGTTGACTTCACAATTAAGGATCCAGCTCCACTTACATTCACAAACACAACTCTTACAGAGTCAACATATGTTGAGCCAACAGCTCCGGAAACAACAGCTGCTCCTGTAACAACAGCTCCAGAAACAACAGTTCCTGGAACAACAGCTGCTCCTGTAACAACACCTGGTACAACAGTTGCTCCTGCAACAGGCGCTACATCAGCAACAGGTTCAACAGTTAAGCCTGGCACAGCTGATACAGCTAATAAGGGTAACACAACTAACAACAATAACGGCACAGTTAAGACTGGTGACGCTACACTCGCAGTTGTAATCCTTACTCTCCTTGTTTCTGCTACCGGCGTTATGTTCGTTATTCGCAAGAGAGAGATCCTTTAATCTTAATTAGCAATAATTAGATTTCTTTGGGCTGGCCTTTTGGTCAGCCCATTTTGATTAAGAAAATACATTACTTAATTGCAGTATATTTATTTTACTGATAATGCAAATAATACTATAAATAATAACCCTATAAACTCATTTTAAATTGTTTTCAATATACTCCGTATGGTTTGAAAATATAGCTTGTATATTGTGTTTTGTCGGTGATTTCAGGTTATAATTCCTATAAATAATAATTATCAAAAAAATTGAAAAAATAGCGTAATTATGAAGAAATTTATCGTAAATATCGGTTGACAAAGCGCAAATACTTTTGTATAATAATCAATAGCGTTTTAATATGCGTTTATGCGGTCAAGAGGTGCAATTATGCTTTTTGAACTTAAAAGTGTCTTTCAAAATGAAGGCGAAGAAAAAACAATCAGCTATCAGCTGGATATAAGCAATATTGACATTGACGGCGTTTTTCCATTCAAAACACCGCTTGATATTACCGCAACAGCAGGAAACAGGGCATCACTTGTTGACCTTACTTTGGTTGTCAGCTTTGACTATGTGCGCAGCTGCGACAGATGTGGAGAAGAATTTACAAGGAAGATGAAGTACAAGTTTACTCATAAGCTTGCCCGTTCTCTTGAAACTGACGGCAACGACGACTATATTGAAACACCTGATTTTGTACTCGACCTTGATGAAACGGTTATTTCTGATGTGCTGTTGTCGCTGCCGCAGAAAAACCTTTGTAAAGAGGATTGCAAGGGACTATGCAGTCAGTGCGGTCATAATCTTAACGAGGGTGAATGTGATTGCGATAAAAAGCAGGTTGACCCAAGGCTCGAGATTCTTAAACAACTTATGGATTGATATATGTTATTGTAAGGAGGTCTTTGTAATGGCAGTACCAAAGAGAAAAACTTCACACGCAAGAAAGAGTTCAAGACGTTCAACAGTTTGGAAGCTTAACGCTCCAACACTTGTAATTTGCCCTAACTGCGGTGAGTACAAGGCAGCTCACAGAGCTTGCGGCAACTGCGGTATGTATAACGGCAGACAGGTAATCGTAAAAGCTAACGAGAACTAATTACGGTACAAACATTATGGGCGGCAGAATTCTGTTCGCCCTTTTGTTTTGCTCTGATACATTGATTTTTTAATGAAATTTGTGTAAAATAAGTGTGAGGTGAGCTCGTGGCTGTAAAAATATTTGGTGTGACTGCTAACAGTCACGCAGACAGAGCAAAAATTAAAAGCGGAGAATCTCTGCTTACTATTAACGGAAATATAATTGAAGATGTGCTTGATTATCGCTTTCATCAGGTAAACAGAGATCTTACTCTTGAAATCCAAGATGGGAACGGCGATGTAAGAACAGTTAAGATTTACAAGAGTGAATACGAAGAAATCGGTCTTGAATTTGAAACATACCTTATGGATGAGCAGAAAAGCTGCCGTAACAAATGTATTTTCTGCTTTATTGACCAGTTGCCTAAGGGTATGCGTGAATCGCTTTATTTTAAAGATGATGACAGCCGACTTTCTTTTTTGTTTGGCAACTACATCACGCTTACCAACCTTAGCCAGCACGAAATCGACCGTATAATCAAGATGCACATTAGTCCTATTAATGTATCGGTGCACACAACAAATCCTCAGTTGCGTTGTAAAATGATGCATAACCGTTTTGCAGGCGATGCTTTAAGGCATCTTGAGAGCTTTGCAAAGGCAGGTATCAGCCTGAATTGTCAGATTGTAGCCTGCCCCGGAATAAATGACGGTGAGGAGCTTTTGCGAACATTTAAAGACCTTGAAAAGCTCGATGTTAATATGACCGCTGTTGTACCCGTAGGACTTACAAGGTACAGAGAGGGTCTGTATCCGCTTACCGAGTACACGCAGGAAACCGCCGAACAAACGGTAGATTTGATAGAAAAATTCGGCGACGAATGTGTAAAAAAATATGGCAGAAGAATTTTTTATGCAGGTGATGAATTTTATATTAAGGCGGGCAGACCGATACCGGAGCCTGATTTTTACGAGGGATTTCCTGCTGTTGAGGACGGCATTGGTATGATAGCCTGCTTAAAGGAAGAAATTGAGTTTGCCGTTGAGGACAGCGAATATAATGAGTCGCTTAATTATATGGTGACAATAGCTTGCGGCGAGGCTGTTGCGCCGTATTTACGAGATATGATGAAGATTATTGCAACTAAATTTCCAAATGTAAAAATAAATGTTGTTGCAATTAAAAATAACTTTTTCGGTGGCGGAGTTAATGTGTCGGGCTTGGTTACAGGCGGCGATCTTATTGCTCAGCTCAAGGGCAAGGAGCTTGGTGAAAAGCTCTTTATTCCGTCATCAATGCTGAGATTTGAAAACGATATTTTCCTTGATGATGTTTCAGTTGAAGATGTTGAGCGAGAGCTAAATATTTCTTTGGGAATTGTAAATAACAATGGTGACGAGCTTGTAAGGGCGGTCACTACCGTAAAGGAGATGTTAGAATGAATAAACCCGTAATTGCTATTGTGGGCAGACCAAATGTTGGTAAATCCACACTATTTAATAAACTTATCGGACAGCGGCTTTCAATAGTTGATGACACACCGGGCGTTACTCGTGACCGTATTTACGGC
>OGHC01001087.1_pt1 | contig 13499 bp, 12 predicted proteins | sample 1571381 | NCBI WGS metagenome assembly OGHC01 (sample SAMEA2581945, study PRJEB24529) | metagenome | biome: Human gut stool | place: China | collected 2011 | reverse complement strand
CAAAGGTGCGCCGGGACTCCTATTTGATGAGGCGACATCGGCACTTGACAATGAGACGGAAAAATATATAAACAAAACTGTTATGTCGGTGAAAAAGGACAAGCTTATCCTTATGATAGCACACCGCCCGTCTACGATAGAGACGGCAGATTGCAGATTTGAGGTGTGAAAGTGCTTACTGACATTTAATGTGGCTAAAAAGGTGGAGTGTATACAAAAAAATACTGTTGTTCGTGAAAAACTTACTGTTTATTACAAGATGCTACAAAAAACTTGAATGTTTTGACTACAGGTGATATGTTTAATACAAATATAGTGTGTTTATCGGAAAATAAAAGGGTATTTTAGGAGGGGGTATATATGAATATAGCCATAACAGGAGATAAAAAAATAGCATTTAAAATTAAAAATTTATTAGAAAATGAAAAAATCGATAATATAAAAATAGACATTATTACATCTGAAGATTTTATTAGATTAGATGTTAATTTGTTGCAAAAATATAATGTTATATATATAAATGCAAGTGAAGATGAACAGGCTATTATGAAAAAAGCAAATGAATTGCATGAATATGACTACAAAGGCTTTATAGTTCTTATTTCTAATAATATTAATTTAGCGGTCAAAGGGTATGATGTTGGGGCATTTAAATATATAATATTAGATGATAATATTGTAGCTCAAGTTAAAAAAAGTATTGTTGATATTATTAAAATTAGGCGAAAAAAAGAAAACTATATTTTGTTAAATGATAATAAAGTAAAAATTAAAAATATTGTTTATGTTGAAAGCGATTTGCATAAAATAAAAGTGCATTTGTCAAATAAAAATGATGTTATACAATTAAATGGCAAGTTGGATGAATTTGAAAGAAGAATTAACATGTATGGGTTTATAAGGATTCACAAGAGTTATTTGGTTAATTGTATATATATATTGAATATATCAAGATATAATGCCACATTAAGTATTTATGATAATATACAATTACCAATTCCAAAGGATAGATATAAAGAAATAAAGTGTATTTATCAAATGTTTTTGGAAAGAGATTGTGTTTGAAAATTTGCCCGGTTATTCTGATTAATGCGTAAATTTTGCCGAAATATGTATATTGTGTTGACATAATTAAATGTAATGTTAAGCTGTTTTTAGAGAGAAAATAAAATCATGTGCATGATAACTTTTATAAAAGTATTTAAACTGTATCTCGATAAATACTTAAGGTACATTAGAAAAATTAATTGAAAGGGGATAATTTATGGTAAAAAAAGATTTAATTAGAAAATTGGGTGTTGTTTTTACATCGGTTGTTTTACTTTGTGCAAATACAATGAGTGTTTTTGCCGAGTATAATGAAACAGAGAGAAGGTCATCATATGCAGGAAATACGAAGTTTTATTACCAGTTGCATATGGAAAATTTTAAGGCAACAGCTTCTTTGGATTCAGATTCGGAATGTGAGCTTTATTTATATGGATATGTAAAAGACTGTATTGGAGATTATTATAAGAATACATATACTTTTTCAGCAGGTGACCAGTGGGGATGCAGTATATCTGCTGGTAGAGATACTGCATTTTTAACATTGGAGTCATATGCAGAATATAGAGTTGATTCTGAAGACGGTGGTTGTTCAACAACGCTTACTTTACATGAATAATTAAAATATGGATACATGCACAATCTTATATGGTTGTGCATGTAATCCGAAAAAGCGGAGGGGTCTTTATGAGCAAAAAAATAAAATACATAGTGGCAGCAGTATTGGCAGCAGTGGTATGTGCTGCGGTGATTTTTACAATTAACAGGAAGAAGTCAGGCATAAATATGAATGTAGGTGAATTGTCGGGTGATGAGCAGAATTATTGGAATCCTGATATTCACAGCATTTCAAAGGCGGAAAACGGATATTATTACCTGCATTATGACGGAAAGAACCTTTTAGTGAAATATTTTGACGGGTCATCAAAAAGGTCTGTTCCGGTATGTGCGAAAGCAGAGTGCAGTCATAATTCAAAAACGTGTAATGCGTGGCTGGATACCGATGAATATCTGAGTTCTCCGATTTATTATTACAAAAATAATATATATGTTGTACGTGTGGAAGGCGGAATGGCTAAGCTTGTAAGTATTAAGGCTGACGGAAGCGACAGAAAAGATGTTGCCAATTTGTTTGCAAATGACAGGATAACATCAATTTCTATGGTGTTTCATAACGGATATGTATATGCGTACGACCATATAGGTCATATAGGAAGCTCTGAAAGCGGTAAAGAGATAATTAAAAAAATAAATATTTCAGATGGAAGTTCACAGGATATAGTCGAATATGAGGGTGAAAACAGTGCTGTGATGGGAGCGAGAAGTTACGGAGATAAACTTTTTTACAAAATTTTTCAGTATTCCATAAATAAGCAGACATTAAAAGCCAATATGAATTTTCAGCTTTATTATTATGATTATACCGACGGTGAGAATAAAAAGGTTTCGGATATGAATATATGTGATTTCTGTGTCGATGCTGACAACGGAATGTTATATTATTTTGTTGTTGGAAAAGGATTGTATTCTCAGTCGCTTGACGGACAGAATAATAAACTCATATACAAGGCGTCCGAAAATATGGTATCTGCGGTAATGTCATATGATGGCAGATATATTTATATGAGTAATGGCGGAATGGGAAGTACGACAGATTTATCTAAGACCGTTGAACGTGAAATTCAAGTTGTTGATACGACGGGAAAACAGATAGATACAATTAAGCTTGGAAATGAAATAGAGAATTTATATTTCGGCGATGAAAAATATTTATTTGGGACAAAGAGTGATAAGCTTGTTTATATAGATAAGAGCAGTCTCGGAAACGGTGCGTGTGTTTGGGAAAATGCGGAGTAGAAACTTATTATGGAAGAGTTTAAGAGGGTTTTTGGCATAAAATTTATAATGGTATTTACAGTGACAATGCTGTTAAGTATCGGTTTGTTTGTATACAGCAGTTCCGAGGGTAAAAGTATGTCCGATATAAGGCAGGAGACACATTACCGTCAATGGATAATCGGAGAACTGTCGGATATGCAGCCCGAGGAAGCTCTGGAAATTGCCAATATACAAAGTGATTCCGTAATAAAACGTAAATATGACGAATTGGAACCGGAGGAGCAGACTGTATATTCAAGGCAGTTAAACAAAATAAAAGAACAATTAGAATACATAGTAAAATATCCTGAAGATATAAAAAATATACAAAATAACGCAGATACCCTGAAGAGTTTTTCGATATTTGCAGATAAAAAGTCATTTACATATAACAATATTCAAAAGACGGCAAAGGATTTCAAACGGGTAGAGGGCGTACAGGTTTATCTTACCGATAATAAAGCAGTAGACAGTTTTGTTACATATTATTATATCTATTATCTGTCATTGATACTTAATGTGTTTGTCCTGTATGAACTTTTCGGCGAACGGGAAAACGGAATGTGGTGCATTGTTCATACATCAAAAAGCGGCAGGGCAAAACTTGCGTTTAACAGGACAATGATTATTACAGCTTCTGCATTTATAATTACGGGAGTTTTGTTTTTTACAACATTTTTGACGTCGTTTATATTATACAAAACGGCGTCAATTAATGCACCGATTCAGAATATTGAAAGCTTTTCGAGATTTTCATTGCCGATGAGTCAGCTTCAATATATAATATATGATTTTTTATATAGTTTTTGTGCGGTGCTTACGCTGACGGCTATTGTATGGATGGCATTTGTTTTTATAAGGCACCGCAATATAGCGGTTACGGTAATTGCTGTATTTATGGGTGTGGAAATGTTTTTGTATCAAAAAATACAGCCACAGAGCGTATATGGCATTTTTAAGCAGATTAATCTTATAAGACTGTTAAAGGTTAATGATATAATAAGCACATATGCCAATCGCGGCAAAGGAACATTTGTGGTTTCCGAATCAAATATAATGCTGACAGTTACGACGGTGCTTTTTATTGCCGCATGTGCGGGAGGAATTCTTGGAACCGTATATATGAGACCGGAACAGAAAAAATCAGTGATTGCAAGAATTGCGGATAAAATATGGGAAATGTATCAGCATTTATTGTCGGGATATTCGATTACGGCAAAGGAATTCCATAAACTGCTTATAACAGGCAGAGGATTGATTGTTATAGGCGTGCTGGCGATTTTGGCGGTTTATTTTGTGAGATACGGACAAATGACATTTTCTGACAGCACAAAAGAACTTGATAATATCTATATTACCAATGGCGGAAAAGAATATCATTATATAACCGATATGGTTAATGAAAGATTAAATGATTATCAGAGTGCGGTTAAAGATGCACAAGATTGTATGGTCCGTTACAATGCAGGAGAAGCAACGCTTGAGGAGGTTACAGAGAGCTCATCAACAGTTTCGTTATATGCGGTTAAACTTGGCAGGGTATCAGAATACATGAAAAAACAGGAGTATTTGCAGGAAATTAACGAAAAATACGGAGTAGACGGCTACATGATTTCGGACAGGGGCTATGAGGAGATTTTTGGAAAATATTCGATTATAAGGGAGACTGTACTGTTTTTGGCACTTGCTGCCGCAATAATTCTTATAGTTGCTGAAAATATTGTGCTTGAATACAGAACGGGAATGAATTATATAATAAATGCCTCAAGGCACGGAAGATGCTGGATACAGATACACAGAGCTTTAACGGGTGCTGTGCTTACAATAATTCTGTTTTGCTTTATATACGGCATGGATATGTATACTATGTATACAATGTATGGTATGCCGTACCTTGAAGCTCCGCTTATGAGTCTTACTTTCATGGAGGGGTGTAATCCGTCTTTTACAATAGGGCAATGGATTATAATTCGTCTTGTAAAAAGATTTGTTGTGATTCTTGAAATATATATTGCCACATATGCCATAACAAATGTTGTTATGCGGAAGGTGACAGGCAGAAAGTAACATGTCATGAATTATTCTTGCCAATATACAAATCGGGGAGTATAATTAATTAAGAAAAAATTAATAAAATGTTAATAAACAAAGGAGCAAAACAAAATGAAAAGACGATGTATGGGGATTTTTCTTGTTCTGTGTATGACATTAAGCTTGTTGCCAGCAACGGCTTCTGCCACAGAAAACGGCGTTGCGATTAACGAAACAAATTTTCCGGACGCCTTGTTCAGGGAGAAAGTTGCGGAATATGATAAAAATAACGATGGCGTTTTAAGTGACACAGAAATATCAAATATTAGGAGTATTTCAATAAACGGGGACTCATCGAAAGGCGGAGATGTAACTGACCTGAAAGGAATTGAGTATTTTACTTCATTGACAAGGCTTCAATGCGGTCATAATAAAATTTCAAAGCTTGATGTTAGTAAAAATACAGCATTGACAGAGCTTTACTGCCCAAATAACGAGCTTACGGAATTGGATTTGGGTAACAATACAGCTCTTGGTCAACTTACCGTAACAAATAACCAACTGAAAGAATTGGATATAAGTAAAGATACAGCTCTTACTTATCTTGCTTGTGCAAACAATCAATTAAAGGAATTGAATGTAAGCAAAAACACAGCCCTTACAGAACTTAGCTGTTCGTATAATCAACTGACAGAGTTGAATGTAAATAACAATACAGCTCTTACAAGGATTGACTGCGGAAGTAATCAGTTGTCTGAATTAGATGTAAGTAAAAACACAGCACTTACTTATCTTAGCTGCGGAAGCAATGAAGGCAACAAACTTACAAAACTTGATGTAAGCAATAACACAGAGCTTACGTATCTTGAGTTTTGGCACAATGAGATTACATCTATAGATTTAAGTAAAAATACGGCATTAAAAAATCTTTCTTGTTATAAAAACAAATTGACAGAATTAGATTTAAGTAAAAATACAGCTCTTACTAATCTTTTGTGTGGTGATAATGAATTAACTTCATTGGATTTAAGTAAAAATACGGCATTAAAAAGCCTTGAGTGTTTTTCCAATAAGTTGACAGCATTGGATTTGAGCAATAATACAAACCTTGAGGTGCTTCGTTGTAACGATAATAAGCTTACATCGTTAGATTTAAGTAATAATACTTTAATAAATGGTTTTAGCGGTAAGTATAATATTTATAATATTACAGCCGATTCTGACCGTAGAATCAATCTTTCTGATTTGCCGGGAAGCTTTGATGTGAGCAAAGCAAGCAACTGGAAAGGCGGAACGGTAAGCGGTAATGTATTAACCGTTAATGAAAATGCAAAATTTGTTACTTATACTTATGACTGCGGCAGCGGTCAGTCAGTTGATTTTAATTTGAGGGTAACAGTTGATGAAGCTCCTGCTCATACACATACATACGGTGAGTGGAACAATGACGAAACAAATCACTGGCATGAATGTAGTGATGCTTCATGTACTGATAAGAGCGGAAGTGTAAAAGATTTGGCAGAGCATACTTTTGAATGGAAAGTTGACAAAGAAGCAACTGAAACAGCAACAGGACTTAAACATGAGGAGTGTTCGGTTTGCGGTTACAAACGCAATGAGAATACTGTAATTGAGAAAATTGAGAAAATTCCTGCTGACATCTCGAATAATACTCCTGCTCATGTACAGACAGTTCCGGAAACAGGTGACAACAGCAATCTTATATTCTGGCTTGCTGTTATGTTTATAAGTGCCGGTTCACTTGTCGGTGCAACAGTTGTTTGCAAAGAGAAAATGTATTAAAACCCTAAAAGTTTAGAACAAAAAGTTAAGGCACAGCCGACAGAAGTTTTTCTGTAAGCTGTGCCTTTGTTTTCAATGAATTAATATATTTAATTTCAATGATTAATAATACATAGACATGTCACCTGATGTATTAATGAAAGCAAAAACATAAAATACGATTGTTAAGATTCCGAGGATAAGACCTACCAGAAGAGCAATCTTACATCTTTTGAGCTGTTTTTCATAATCATCGAAGTTTCCGATTTTGAAAGCGTTGTTACCCATGATAATAAATATTATTCCGATTACACCACATATTTTATTTAAAAATACGGCACACAATATACTCAGAGTAAGCCATGTGCCAAAAGATGGTGCATTCTGGCTTGATGGATATGGCGGACGGTTATATCCGTTATTATATTGATTATATCCGTTATTATATTGATTATATCCGTTGTTATACTGGTTTCCGTACTGATTATTGTAGTTATTATAGCCATTGTTTCTATAACCATTATTGTAACCATTGTTGTTGCCGTAGCCGTTATTATAGCCGTTATTGTAACCATTGTTGTTGCTGTAGCCGTTATTATAGCCGTTGTTATTACCATAGCTGTTATAGCCATTATTGTAACCGGAATTGCCATTGTTGTTATAATAATTATTATATCCGTTGCCATAATTGTTGTTATTGGAATTATTGCTGCCGGAATTGTTATTGTAATAATTGTTGTCAGAAGAATTATTGCCGTCAGAATTATCGGATGTTGAACTATTGTTTGAATAGTCATCTGATGGTCTGTAATTGGCATCATATGTATCATTATAGCTGCCGTAAGTTCCGTTGCCGGAAGTATTATTACTATTATTCTGATTATTATTCTGGTTGTTGCCTGAATTATCATTAAAAGGATCTGGTGTATAGTTATCCATGAAACTCCTCCATTTCTGTATGATTCATACTATACTTAGAGTATAATAAATATAAGCTGTTACGTCAAGTTAAAATTTATTACTAAAAAGTAAAATAAAAATAGCATTTGCATGTAAATTGTTAAAACAAATAAAAAAATAAGTTTGTAAATTTTATGATTGTATGATATACTCATAATAATATTAATATGTTGATGACATAAAATGTCGAAAATACAGGAGTAAAAATTATGCCTAATATACTAATTGTAGAGGATGATATAAATATTAATAACCTTCTTTGCGAGGTACTTAGGAAGGCAGGTTATACATGCGAACAGGCATTTTCAGGAACAGAGGCAAAGCTGCTTCTGGATATAAAAGAAAAGGCTTATACGCTTGTACTGCTTGACTTAATGCTGCCTGGTGCAAGTGGTGAAGAGGTTTTAAAAGAGATAAGAAAACAGGGAAGGCTTCCGGTGATTGTGCTGACTGCAAAGGATAGTATAGATGATAAAATCGGAGTGCTGACAGACGGAGCAGATGATTATATAACAAAGCCCTTTGAGATAAGAGAGGTACTGGCACGTATTCAGGTGCAGCTTCGTCATATAGAGGCAGAAACAAAAAGTGAAGCAGATGCAGAAACAGAAGCAGAAACGGAAGTAAAAACAAAGGCTGGTATACAGGAAGGACAAGGCAGCGGAAGGCTTGAGTTCAGGGATATGGTGCTTACACGCTCTACCTTTGAGGTAAGTATCGGTGGCAGGGTGCTTCCTAAGATTACAAAACAGGAATTTGCAATACTGGAATTGCTGCTTAAAAACCCGAAGCAGGTGTTTAGCAAGGAGGATATATTTGAATATGCGTGGGATGAGCCATATATGGGTGAAACAAAGACACTGGATGTGCATATAAGCAATATCAGGAAGAAAATAAAAACCGTTACATCTGATGAATATATAGAAACAATATGGGGGATTGGATATCGCCTGCATGAATAATTTACTCTTTTTTTACTATTTATTTGCGATTGATTAGGATTTATTTTTTATGATAAGAGCAGTTAAGAAAAGGAGGAAAAAGCTTTGAGTGAGTTATTATTGCAGACAAGGAATCTGACTAAGCAGTATGGCAGACACAGGGCGGTTGATGATGTAAATATGCACATTAAAAAGGGTGCGATATATGGCTTTATTGGAAGAAACGGAGCCGGTAAAACGACCTGTCTTAAGATGATTAGCGGACTGTCAACACCGTCTTATGGCGAAATAGAAATGTTTGGGTATAAGAGAAAGGACTTACAAAAGGTACGTTCAAGAGTAGGGTGTCTTATAGAAGCTCCCGGACTTTATGGCAATATGTCAGCATTTGACAATCTGAACATTAAATGTAGGCTTACAGGAATTAAGAAAAAAGGATATATAGAAGAGCTGTTAAAAACAGTAGGTCTTGATGCTGTTGGAGAAAAGAAAACAAAGCATTATTCGCTTGGAATGAAGCAGCGCTTAGGAATTGCTCTTGCACTTGTAGGCGAGCCTGACCTGCTTATTCTTGATGAGCCGATTAACGGACTTGATCCGCAGGGAATAGTGGAGGTGCGTGAAACCATCCAGAAGCTTGCTAAGGAGCGAGGTATGACAATATGTATTTCAAGTCATATCCTGGAAGAATTATCAAAGCTTGCCACAGATTATGGCATTATTCATAATGGATGCCTTGTGCAGGAGCTTACAAGAGAAGAGCTTATGAAAAAATGCAGTGAGCGTATAGAGCTTACGCTTGATAATCCTAAGCAGGCTATTCCTGTGCTTGATGATATGGGCTTTAGCAGCTATCAGGTTATAGATAAAGAACATATTCATATATTTGAAAGACTGGGAGAAAGTGCCAATCTGAACATGGAGCTTGCAAAGGCGGGAATTCCAGTTAAGGGAATATCTATTACAAGTGAAGAACTTGAGAATTATTTCTTAAGGCTTACAGGGGGTGACAATCGTGCTTAATATGATAAAGATGGATGTATACAGAATGTTTCGTACAAAGAGTATGTATGTAATATGGATTATATTGATGGCATCATCACTGCTTACCTCATTTCTTTCAAAAATAGATTATGATGCAGTTAATAAAGAGTGGGAGCAACAGCAGGCAGTGGAAAGACAGGCAGATACTGATGGTCAGACGGTTGATGTGGTAAATGCACAAAACATAGAGGAACAACAGGCAGATGACAGCAACAAGGAACAGCTTTCGCAGCAGAATACAGATAATGTCAATCTTGGTATGAGCGTGGAATTACCTACGGAGCCAGGAAAGAAGGTTACGGTAATGGATGTTTTCTTTTCTAATGCACAGGGAAAATTTTATGCACTTTTTCTTGTAATATTTGCGGTTATGTTTGCAACAGCAGATATTAAGAGCGGTTATATTAAGAATATTGGTGGACAGGTGTCACAAAGGGGGATGCTTATTGTTTCAAGGGCAGTTGTGCTTGCCTTATTTACAGCAATTACCTTTGCAGGGATATTTGTATTCCAGGCAGCAGCGAATATGCTTGCGTTTAAATGTGTGGTGTGGGGTAACTGGAAGGAGATTATACCTTATTTCTTAACGGAACTTACGCTTCATTATGCATTTGTGTTAATATGTATGGCAATAGCAGTTATAATTAAGTGTCATAAGCATGACCTTGTCGGTATGTCTTACCATGAATATAATGAGCATTGTGTATGGCTTTATAGATTATGTAGTTAACAGAAAGGGACTTCATAACTTCAGCATCTATAAGTATACAGTAACTGGAAGGATGGCAATGCTTCCTATGAATGCAGGCAGGGATGATGTTGTTAGTTCAATGTGTGTGGCAGTTATATTTATTATTATAATGCTGTCATTAAGTAGTTATGTTTTTCAGAAAAGGGATATTTAGAGGATGAGGATTATTATTGGAATATTAGCAGTAATAATTATTATACAGGCATTTATTATGTGGAAATACCAGCGGCAGATTAAGGACATCTGCCGCCAGTTGTCGTTTCTTATGGAACACGATAGTAACAAGCTGATTCAACGTGAAATAGATATGGGGGGAATAGGTGAGCTTTCAGATAAATTGAATAAGCTTCTTGACCTGCGTAAAAAAGAAAGAAATGAGTACAGAAAAAAAGAAGAGCTGATTGCAGATACATATACTAATCTTTCACACGATATAAGGACACCGCTTACATCGCTGGATGGGTATTTCCAGCTTATAGAGGAATGTGACAATATAGATGACCAGAGGAGATATCTTGATATAATCAGAGAAAGGCTTAACAGCCTCAATGAAATGCTGGAGGAGCTTTTTACATTCACTAAGCTGAAAAATGATTCGTATAAGATGGAGCTTACGGATTGTTGTATGAACAGAATATTAAAAGAAGCTGTATTTTCTTATTATGATGAATGGAAGAAGCAGAGCATCTGCCCAGATATTAGTATTACTGAGGAAATGCTGTATATATCAGGTAATAAGCAGGGCTTAAGGAGAGTTATACAGAATGTCATAAAAAATGGTCTTGATCATGGGGAAAAGAATATAAGTATCAAGCTTATCCGTGAGGATAATCACGCCTTGCTTAAAATCAGCAATTATACGGAACATCCTGAAAATATTGACTTAAGCCATGTGTTTGAACGTTTTTATAAAGCAGATGTGGCAAGAGGCAGAGCCTCAACCGGACTGGGTTTATCTATTGCAAAAGAGCTTGTGGAGCGTATGAATGGAGATATAAGTGCAAGAATACAGGGGAATGATTTCCTTATTGAGATAAAAGTTCTGCTTGTGGTATAATATGAATAGGTTGAAAGAGAGATAAGGAAGGTGTTTTTATGAAATATTCTAATGTAGTAGTTGCCGGTGGTGGGGTGCTGGGAAGCCAGATTGCATTTCAGGCAGCATATTGTGGTTTTAACGTAACTATATGGTTAAGAAGTGAGGGGTCTATTGGTCGTACACAGCCAAAGATTGATAATCTTAAAAAGACATATACAGAAGCAATTGAGAAGATGGCAGACGATAAAAATGCGTGGTGTGCAGGTCTTGCTGATGAAGATTCATTTGATAAGGTAGAGTGTCTTAAAAAAGTCGAAGCTGCTTATGATGGCATAAAACTTGAACTTGATATGGCAAAAGCGGTTAAAGATGCTGACCTTGTAATTGAGTCAATGGCAGAAAACGAAAAAGATAAGATTGCGTTTTATGAGAAGCTTGCCCCGCTTCTTCCTGAAAAGACGGTTGTTGTGACTAATTCATCAACACTTCTCCCGTCAATGTTTGCAAAGTATACAGGAAGACCGGATAAGTATTTATCGCTTCATTTTGCTAATTCAATATGGAAGAATAACACGGCAGAAGTAATGACACAGCCTCAGACAGACATGAAGTATTTTGATGAGGTTATGCAGTTTGCTAATGATATAAGAATGATTGGACTTCCGGTAAGGAAGGAAAAGAGTGGATATCTGCTTAATTCAATGCTTGTTCCATTTCTTTTAAGCGGACTTGATTTGTATGCGTCAGGCGTATCTGACCCTGAGAGCATTGATATAGCGTGGACAAGAGGAACAGGAGCACCTAAAGGACCATTCCAGATATTTGATACAGTAGGACTTAACACTGCATATAATATTGTTCATCAGTATCACAGTGTTCCGGGAATATTTTCACCATTATTAAAGAAGATGATGATGCCATATAATTTTAAGAAGATGGAAGAAATTCTTAAAAAATACATAGATGAAGGCAAGCTTGGAATGTCAACAGGTGAAGGATTTTACAAATATAAATAAATATATTATTCTATAGATAATTAAAAGGAGGCTTGTCAACAGATGATTGGCCTCCTGAATTATTTATACAGGAGAGATTAGATGAAATTAGATGTTCTAGGACTTATCGGTGCATGCTCATATGCATTGGACTGTGTTGAGGCAGAATTAGTTCATGTGACGAATAAACATGCAAAGCGTGTGGCATATATGAGCGTATGCACGGCAATGCAGATGGGAATCACAGACAGAAAACTGCAGGACCTGGCTGTGTGTGCACTTTTGCATGACAATGCCCTTACTCAATATATACAGGAAGAATTTCATAATGACATTTCACATGTAGATAGTATAAAAGAACTGCCGCATGCAGGTGCACATTGTGTAATGGGTGAACAAAACATAAAAGACATTCCATTTTATACAGATGTAAAAAATGTTATTTTATATCACCATGAAAATGCCGATGGAAGTGGTCCGTTTGGTAAAAAATGGAACGAGATTCCGCTTTTTGCACGAATTATACATATGTGTGACCTGCTTGATATGGTATGTCTGCGTAAGGCGGTTGACTTTGAGACATGGAAGAAAATAAGTGAGTTTCTTTCAAAAATACGTGGAACGGTTATTGATGATGAGTGTGCAGATGCATTTATGGATGCATTTACAGGAGTGTCCGTTATGAATATGGAAGATTCGCAGATAGAGAAGAGTCTGTGGGAAAAAGTACCACGCGAAAAAATAGAATTAACTTTTGAGCAGATAAAAAATATTGCCGGATTTTTTGCGAGAATAGTAGACTACAAATCACCATTTACAAGTACACATTCAATTGGCGTGGCTGAATGTGCCAGGAAACTTTCGGGATATATGGGATTCGATGATGAAACAGTACAGAAAATGTATCTTGCCGGAGCACTGCATGATATCGGAAAAGTTGCAATAGGCAATGACATACTGGAAAAACCAGACAGGCTTACGGATGAAGAATTTGATAAAATGAAAAACCATGCGGGCTACACATATCTTAT
>OGHC01001086.1_pt1 | contig 13513 bp, 10 predicted proteins | sample 1571381 | NCBI WGS metagenome assembly OGHC01 (sample SAMEA2581945, study PRJEB24529) | metagenome | biome: Human gut stool | place: China | collected 2011 | reverse complement strand
CATCCACTCCTTTTTCCAAGTACCTTTCGCTCCTTATGTGCCCGAAAGCTCATTCTCCTTTACTTCCAGATACATATCCTTCCTCCTCGTGCTTATTGATAATGATTTTCATTAACATAACACTGTTATGTTAATGTCCTGAAACAGCACCCCTGCAAAGTCCGAACTTTTTCGGGGTGCATATATCTTAGCTTTCCGTCATCATGCCCATCCAGCCCCTGGCCAAATACCTGGTCAGGGCATCCACATGCTTCAGTGCCATACTTTCCTCCGATTCATGCAGAAACAGATGCATGAAAGTATCTACCATAATGTGCGCCATCCAATGTGTCATATAATCATCGATCCGCGGTCTTCCGGTAGCGCCGGTCACCATATCGCATAATCTGCGGTACTGCTGTTCCGAAATATCCACGATCTCGTCCAGACAATTTTCGAAGCGGGATCCCTGAGACTTTGTCAACAACAATAGAAAGGCATCCCGATTCGCATACATTTGCCTTATAATCTCTCTCGAGGTCTCCAGGTCATCATCGTTCTGTTCCAGTCTGACCACCTGCGTTTCACTTCGCATCTCCGCAGCATAATGTTCCTCCATTGTCAGATAGAGTTGTTTCAACGGTTTCTCCACCAATGCAGCAAAAAGATCTTCCTTATCTTTGAAGAAAAAATACAATGCTCCCGTGGTCACCCCGGCTTCTTTGCAGATGTTCCGCAGGGAAGCCTTCATATATCCCTTTTCCAGGAACTCTCTCCCCGCACATTCCAAAAGATGCTTTCTGGTCTCTTTATTCTCCTTTGCTGCTTCTTTTTTTATGTCATTTCCCTCCCTATTGTGTTTACATCTGTTCACTTGTTCACATAACATTGTTATGTCTGAATTATAAATAAAAACAGGATTGCTGTCAACCCTGTTTTTATTCGTATTTCTATCTTCTGTTTTATTTTGTTTTCAACTGATCGATTTTCTCCTGCAGATCTGCAATGGCACGCTGACTATTCTTAATGGCTTCACACTGCTTCTCAAAAGGAGGCTCCGGCATATCACTGTACTGCTCAAAATAAATCTTGCCGATCTCCAGATAATTTTTCTTCATCACTTCTTCGCAGGTAGAAATCTGGCTCTTCAGATTTGCAATAGCCGCCAGTTCTTTTGCCTTATCTGCCGCCACTTTTCCTTTTTCTGTAATGGTATCGCCAATCTTCTCTATAATATCCATGGTATGATCTCCTTTCCGGTACTATTATTTTACTCTTGCACGCTTTCCACGTCAATAGCAGACCCTTGTGTTCAGTTTATGTTTATAGTAAGATAGAAATATATTATTTTTATCTTACGCTACAAAGGAGTGTTCATTTTCATGTCCAGATCAACCAAAAAAGAAAATCTTCTATTCTGCATTGTTTCAACTTTAATCTCAACATTTGGGATTCTGTTGATTCTGAAATCCAACGGCTTTTATCCTTTTAAGGAAGTAACTCTTTTTACCTTTGATATGAAAGAACAGTATCTGCCGTTTTTCTCCTCTTTGCATTATCTGATCGGTGGAGATGATTCCATTTTCTTTCATTGGTCTAAATCCCTCGGCGGCAATTATATTGGTCTGTATGCCTACTATCTTGCAAGCCCTTTTTCCTGGCTGACAACACTGTTTTCCATTGAAAAACTGCCTCTTGCTATTTTTCTCATGACCGTCAGCAAAATCTCGCTCTCCGGATTAACGTTTTCGGTTTATGTTAATTTCCTGTGGAATAAATATAATTCATTACCCGCACAGACCTCTTCTTATCGAAGATTACTCGCTCATTTAACGTTGCTTCCACTGCCCGTTGCATACGCGCTGATGTCATATAATCTGCAATTTGCACTATCCATCATGTGGTTGGATGGTGTCATTTTGTTGCCTTTACTCCTGCTTGGGGTGGAAAAGCTGCTGGACAAGCAACGTAATCTTTGGTTCATTCTGCCATTAACAGCAATTTTCTATTTCAACTATTATATCTCTTATATGGCAGGAATCTTTTGTGCCCTTTATCTTCTTTTCAGACTTCTTACCACTTACTCTCACTCCCGGCACGACTTGTGGAGAATTCTGAAAAATTTCGCTCTTTCTACATTAATATCCTTGGGACTGGCAGCTCCTTTGCTGATCCCGACTTTTTCCGATATGTTTATCGGAAAACTGTCGGATCCTCTGACCAGTGTTGTTTATGATCCTCGATTGATCACCCAGCCACTATCCGATATATTGGGACAACTTCGTAATGGCACCGTCAACTACCTTGGGGTCACCGGGCTTCCCAATATTTATTGTGGATATCTCGCTATTCTTTTGTCCATTCTTTTCCTGTTTTGCAAACGGATCTCTCTCCGGGAAAGGATTGGCGCCTTTTTACTGACAAGCTTCCTGCTTCTTAGTTTTTATCTTTGGCCGTTGAATATCTTTTGGCACGGCTTTATAACACCTAATTCCTTCAACTACAGATATTCCTTTTTATTCAGCTTCTGCCTGTTGTATATGAGTTGCCGCTTTCTATGTGTTCTTTCGTATCAATTACCATGTTTTTTAGAGAAGACGCATCGTTTCCCGGCATTGGAGCTTGTGGTTGGACTGCTTTTGCTAATTACCTCAGCCGATCTCGGTATCAATGGCAGAGCCATTTTCCGCAATATTGATTACGCAACTCCTTATATGCGTATGGATGAATACGTATCTTATCTGAATGACAACAAACCACTGATTGATGACATTAAAGCCTCGGACTCCGGAATGTACCGTATCTGTCAGAATTACCAGCTTACTTCCAATGATCCAATGCTTTTGGGATTTAAGGGAATGTTTCATTATTCTTCCACATATACCCAAAGTGTCAACGCTCTGACATCTAAGCTCGGAATCGGTCAGGCATGGTTATGGAATACCGGCTATGGTACCACCCCTGTGACAGACAGTCTGTTGGGCGTGAAATATCTTTTGTCAGACACTGCAGAGCCTTCCGGATATTACTCCTTAAAAACGACGGATAATTCGGTGTCCGTTTACGAGAATCCTTCTGCTATGGAATTTATCTACAGTGCACCTTTGGCTTCGGCGGATATCTCATTTACTTCTGATCCTTTTGAAAATCAGAGCCGTTATCTGAATAGCTTATGCGGATCGAGTACTTTATTCTATCAGAAATACGATATAGAGCTCGCCAATCCTGCTGGCAGTCTGCCTGCTGATCTGGAATATGACCCTGTTTCCTCCTGGAGCTATTCTTTCATCGCCGAGAATACGGATCCGGTATATATGTATATGCCCCTGACTCCATTTGTCTCTGCAGATATTTATGTCAATGATGCTTTGGCAGGATCTTTTGAGTACGGTAAAAGTATTTATAATCTCTGTCTTGGATGTTTCCACGCCGGGGAAGCCGTTACGGTAACCGTTGTCTCAGCCTCAGCGACAGCGCCCGGTGATACTTATATTGAGTCTTTGGATACTTTAGCGTTGCAGGATGCTTTGACCTCTCTACAGACCGGTGAAATTACTCTTACCTCCCACAGCTCAGGAAGACTTTCCGGTAATATTTCGGTACATAAAGGTGATACCATTGTTACCTCCATTCCTTATGATGTCGGCTGGCATATTCGTCTGGATGGTCATAAAGTACATGCCTCTGATACCGGAACCTATGCAGATACTTTTCTCACGATACAGGCCCCTGAGGGAGAACATCATTTAGAAATGTATGATCTGTCACCCGGCATCGTCCCGGGACTTCTGATCCTTTTGATCACTTTAATGCTTCTTCTGGTCGTAAACTTTTTACAAACGCATAAGAAAAAGCAACGGTAATACATTGCGCCGCACGGAACACTTGTGCTATAATCGCTTTGTAAATCCAATGGAGGTGACAGCATGCAGCCGCTATACACTACTTTGAAAGTCAATAACGAAATTGAATTATGTGAAGTTTCTGATCCTGATTGTAAGCAGCTTATTGAGCGGTCTCTTTTAAAAAATCGGATTTCCTATTATATTCGTTGGCCGAAGTCCTCTTTTTTTAACAGGAAAAAGGATTCCTGTATTATCTGTATCAACGATAATGTCCGGGACACAGCTGAAGAGATCGTACGTGGGATCTGTGACGAGTCCGGATATAATGTCCGCTTTATTTTAAAACGCTCCTCTAATACATATTTATAAAAATACATTTTACATTAATTTACTATGATGAAAATCGGTGTTAATATAAGAAACGCTTATTTATTATTGAAAGCAGATTTTTTGAAAATATTTATTAATAAAGATGGGAGAGTGTTTATGAGCAGAATTATTAAAAATGTGCTGCCATACTGGAAGTCGATAGTGCTGGTATTTGCACTGCTTATTGTTCAGGCAGTGTGTGACTTGTCACTTCCTGCGTATACTTCAGATATCATTGATACAGGTATACAGAATGGAGGCATAGAGCATACTGTGCCAGAAAAGATTACTAAGGAAGAATTTGACACTGCGAAGCTTTTTATGACAGAGGAAGAAGCACAGCTGTGGGAACAGTCGTATTCTTATAATGAAGATGATAATGTCTATGAATTAAGTGTCAAAGGTTCTAAGAACAAGACTGATTTAGACGACACACTTTTTACAGCACTTATAATTAACAACCAGATGTCTTCAGTGACTGAAAGTGCATTCAAGAGCCGTATGGCAGAGCAGATGCATGTAAGTGAAGAACAGCTTGCCAATGTTTCGGTAGAAGATATTGGAAAGTCTATGGGCGTGGAACTCACTACATTTACACAGATGATGGAAGATTCGGATGGTAATGAGGTTGAAACTACATGCGTAGATATGAGACAGATAGTGAAGGCAATGTATAGTGCAGGGGCTATGAGTAAGGATGATATCCTTTCTATGAGAAGTGAATTCCAGAAGACTATTGATACTATGGGAAAGACTCTTGTTTCGTCTATGGGCGTTGCTTATGCAAAGAGCATGGATGCCAAGGCAGGAATGGACATGGATTCTATTCAGACTAAGTATCTGTGGGTAGCTGGTCTTAAGATGGTTGCCATGGCACTTCTTATGGCGGTTACTTCTGTATGTGTAGGCTTCCTTGCATCAAGAGGTGGTGCAGGTGTTGCAAGAGATATGAGAGGAAAGCTGTATTCTAATGTCATGGTATTCTCTAATGCTGAGATGGACAAATTCTCTACAGCGTCACTTATCACAAGAACAACTAATGATGTACAGCAGGTTCAGATGGTTACGGTTATTATGCTGAGAATGATTCTGTATGCACCAATTCTTGGCGTCGGAGGAATTATAAAGGTTGTTGGAACAGGAGCCGGCATGGGCTGGGTTATAGTTATGGCTGTTGCTGTTATCATTGCATTTGTAATGCTTCTTATGGTAATTGCGATGCCTAAGTTCAAGCTTATGCAGAAGCTGGTTGATAATGTCAATCTTGTATCCAGAGAGATTCTTACTGGTCTTTCTGTAATAAGAGCCTTTGGAAGAGAGAAGAAAGAAGAGGAAAGATTTGACGAAGCTAATAAAAAGCTTACTAAGACAATGCTCTTTACTAACAGAACAATGACATTCATGATGCCAAGCATGATGTTTATTATGAATGGTTTATCAGTTCTTATCGTGTGGGTTGCCGCACACAGAATTGATGCCGGAGTTATGCAGGTAGGTTCTATGACTGCATTTATAACATATTCGATGCTCATAGTTATGTCATTCCTTATGCTTACAATGATGTCTGTAATGCTCCCAAGAGCGATGGTTGCAGCTGACCGTATAGATGAAGTTATTAATACACATTCTTCAATAGAAGACTCTGAGAATCCTGAGACAATTGAGTCTGCAAAGGGTGTAGTTGAGTTTAATCATGTTAATTTCATGTATCCGGGTGCTAAAGCAAACGTACTTGAGGATATTACATTTAAAGCAGAGCCGGGTAAGACTACAGCTATTATAGGAAGTACGGGCTGTGGAAAGTCAACGCTCGTTAATCTTATTCCAAGATTGTATGATGTTACAGGAGGAAGCATTACTATTGATGGTCATGATATAAGAAATATTTCTATGCATGACTTAAGAAGTGAGCTTGGTTATGTGCCTCAGAAGGGAATGCTTTTCTCTGGTACTATTGCAAGTAACGTAAGATTCGGTAATCCTGATGCAAGCGATGAAGATGTCGTTAAGGCAGCACAGATTGCACAGGCAACTGAATTTATTGATAATAAGGCTGAGAAGTATGACAGTCCTATAGCGCAGGGCGGTACTAATGTTTCAGGCGGTCAGAAGCAGAGACTTTCTATTGCCAGAGCAATAGCAAAGCACCCAAGAGTGTTTATATTTGATGACAGCTTTTCAGCACTTGATTTAAAAACTGACGCAATTCTTCGTAAGGAGCTTGCTGCAAATGTGTCTGATGCCACTGTTATTATTGTAGCTCAGCGAATCAGCACAATCCTTCATGCAGATCAGATTCTTGTTATGGATGATGGTAAGATTGTTGGCAAGGGAACGCATGAAGAACTTATGAAGACATGTGAGACATATCAGCAGATTGCAAGTTCACAGCTTTCTGCTAAAGAGCTTGGAAAGGAGGCCTAGTCAGTATGGAAGATAATAAAAATATCAAAATGCCACCGAAAAGAAGAATGGGACCTCCGGGAAGAGGAATGGCACCTGTTGAGAAAGCCAAGGATTTCAAAGGATCAATAGGAAAGCTTATAAGATATATTGGAAGCTATAAGATTGCGATAATATTTGTTGCAGTTATGGCTGTATGCTCAACAGTATTTTCTGTTGTAGGTCCGAAGGTTCTTGGTAAGGCAACTACAGCTCTGTCAGAAGGTCTTGTAAAGAAAATCGGTGGAACTGGCGGAATTGACTTTGGAAAGATTGGAACAATTCTTATATTCGTGCTTTGTCTGTATGCCGCAAGTGCAGTATTTAACTTTGTACAGGGCTGGATAATGACAGGCATTACACAGAAGGTCTGCTACAGATTAAGAAAAGAAATCAGTGAGAAGATTAACCGTATGCCTATGAAGTATTTCGAGAGCAGGACATATGGTGAGGTGTTATCAAGAATTACTAACGATGTTGATACACTTGGAATGGGACTTAATCAGAGTATTACAACAATCATTACATCTTTAACTACTATGATTGGTGTTCTTGTTATGATGTTAAGCATTTCACCGCTTATGACACTTATTGCGGTTATAATACTTCCAATATCAGTCGGACTTGTTTCTTTCGTTGTTAAGAAGTCACAGGGATATTTCAAAACACAGCAGGAGTATCTTGGACATATTAACGGACAGATTGAGGAAACTTATGGCGGACATATGATTGTTAAATCATTTAACAAAGAAAAGGATATGGTTGATTCATTTAACAAGACTAATGATGTCCTTTATGGTTCAGCATGGAAGTCACAGTTCCTTTCAGGAATGATGCAGCCAATCATGATGTTTGTAGGTAACTTAGGTTACGCATGTGTTGCATTAACCGGTGGTCTTCTTGCTATTAAAAATGTTATAACAATCGGTGATATTCAGGCATTTATCCAGTATGTGAAGAATTTCACACAGCCAATTCAGCAGATTGCTCAGGTTATCAATCAGGTACAGTCTATGGCAGCAGCTTCTGAGAGAGTATTTGAATTTCTTGATGAAGAAGAGGAAGACCAGACTGTTAAGAATCCTGTTTCTACAGAAGGAATTAAGGGCGAGGTTGATTTCGAGCATGTAAGATTCGGATACAATGAGAACCAGACTATCATCAAGAATTTCAGTGTAAATGTTAAGCCTGGACAGAAGGTTGCTATCGTTGGACCGACAGGTGCAGGTAAGACCACTATTGTTAAACTGCTTATGAGATTCTATGATGTTAATGATGGAGCTATTCTTGTTGATGGACATAATGTTAAGGATTTCAACAGAAGAGAATTAAGAGACGCATTTGGAATGGTTCTTCAGGATACATGGCTCTATAAGGGTACAATTATGGAGAATATCAGATACGGAAAGCTTGATGCAACTGATGAGGAAGTTATTGCAGCAGCCAAGGCAGCTAACGCCCATCACTTTATTGAGACTCTTCCGGGCGGTTATGATTGTGAGCTTAACGAGGACGCAAGCAATGTCTCACAGGGACAGAAGCAGCTTCTTACAATTGCAAGAGCAATCCTTGCAGATAATCCAATCCTTATTCTTGATGAAGCAACATCTTCTGTTGATACAAGAACAGAGGAGCGAATCCAGAAGGCTATGGATAATCTGATGAAGGGCAGAACAAGCTTTGTTATTGCACACAGACTTTCAACTATTAAAGACGCTGATGTGATTCTTGTTATGAAGGATGGAGATATCGTTGAGCAGGGAACTCATGATGAGCTTCTTGCCAGAAACGGTTTCTATGCTGACCTTTATAATTCGCAGTTTGAGCAGGCTTCTTAGATTGATAATATATATGTTAAGAAAAACGGCAGAAAGAAATTTCTGTCGTTTTTTTAGTGTGCGCTTAGTGGCGCACGTTTATAACGGATGAAAATACCTAATCCGCTCTAGTAGCAGAAAGGATACAGCCGAAGGAAAGGGAGTACATTGCGAGGCGGATTCTGAAGAAAATAGGATGTGGTAAACATAATAAATTATGGGTAAATCTCTGGCATAACAAACAGAAAACACAAACTAATATCAAAATATACAGTTGAGACATAATAAACTACAGATGAGACAACATTTATTGAATAAAATGTCAAATTATGATATTTTCCAATTAAAGGAAATAGAATCGTGATTAAAAGAACAAGACTTGAAAAGAATATGTTTTCTAATAAGGAGGAGGTGTAAAAATAAAAAGTTACTGATGACATTTATAAATTAGAATGATGGAGGTACGCGAATGAAAACAAAAAACAGAATAATGGCACTAATGTTAATATTTTTTTTAGTATTTTCAAATTTAAAGGTTGTAAATGCTTATGAAATTAGAGAAAATGCAATAACATTATATACAATCAACGATGCTGAAAAAGTAGCAATACAACATATCAGAAGTATAATGTCAGTAGATAAACCAGATATATGGAAGAATGGCGTAAGAATAAGTGAAAGAAAAGCATTGTTTGATTTTAACAACAATATTAATTCATACTATTTTCAATTAGAAAATTATGATGGAGATGTGGCTGGTTATGTAATAACAGGAGCAACAAGTGAAACATATCCGATAATAGAATATTCTGATACAGGAGAAAGTTTTATTTCAATTGCAATTGATACGATATCAGAGGAGCGTCAAATAGATAACTCATTTTGTAAAATATACAGAAGTATTCTAGACAATACATATGCATGTAAAGTATTTAATGATAATGAAGGCAAAATATATGACATATCAGATGCTTCTTTTTGCGAATTAGGAGAAAAAGATTTACAATATTCTGAGAATATTGTAAATAATTATGCAGATGTCTGGAATGAATATATACATAATTATAATACTGGAGATAGTAATGCACCTGACAATGAAGGAGATGGTTTTATTTTTAATCCAGTACTTTATGAATCTGGATACAATTTAAGTTCATATTTTTCATTAGTAACGGATAGATTACAATTTAAGGATATGACAGATTTTTCAAGTGGAGCAGTATGCTCACCAACGGCAGCAGTTAATTTGTGTATATATTGGGCTGACAAAAATGAAGCTAAATATGGGAAACTTAAGTTTTGGGATTCATGGAATGAAAGTTTTTGGTATTTTTATTCATTAATGGAGACTGATTTAACTAATGGAACCAAAGAAAATAAAATTGCAGGAGCATATCAAGAATATTTTATGAGAATGGGGTTAAGTTGTGATGCTAATTTTCATGAACATACAAATAATGGACAAGATATAGTTGAAGAATTGGACTGCGGTAGACCAGTTCATCTAATGTTACACGATCATTATAAATATAAAAATCATTCAGTTATAGCTTTAGGTTACATGCAATTTAGATATGATGATTATGATAGTATATATATTAGAATAGCAGATGGTTGGAGTAGGACGGCTAATAGATATGTATGGGGAATGTGTTATGGAACATGGAATTATGTGTCAGTGGAGGTATAATAGATGAATACGCAAAAAAAGAAAAAGAACAAATTTATAATACCAACAGTGTGCATTATATGTATGATTATTATAGTGGTTACACTATATATAATGAATAATACCTTATATAAATCTCTTGATTTAACATACGGAAATGTATCTAAGTATACTATAACATCTGGAAGCACTGGAAATGTATATGACATAACAAATGAAGAAATCAATAATATTATAGAAAAGCTTAATGATACAAAAGTGAAAGAAAAAGATTTTGAACCAACAACTGGATGGACAAGTTATATTACATTTTCGGATGACAAAGGAAATTCTCACAGACTTCAAGTGGGAAAAGATAGAATAGAATATGACAATGTCTGGTTTAAAATAAAAAAAGGCAATGGTACGTTATATGATTATGTTAATACATTAGAAGTTAAATATTTTCGTTAATATTGCACTTTTATGAAAAGATGAATTAATATATAATGTGATTAATATTTATTTATGTGAAGAGGGCAATGCATGAATATATTGATTTGCGATGATGATAAGCATTATGTCGATACAATAAGAAAATATGTTGATGAATTCTTTGTTGAGAGAAAGATAACTGATTATATGGTATATGAATATTACAGTGGAGAAGAGGCGGCGAAGAATACTAAGAAGATTTATATAGCATTTCTTGATGTTGAGATGAGTGGCATTAACGGAATCGAAGCCGGAAGATATTTAAGAAAGAATAACAGGAATATTGTTATATTTATAATAACTTCGTATATGGGATATCTTGAGGATGCAATGGACGAGGGCGTTTTCAGATATATTAATAAACCGATGGAAAGACCTGTGATTATGCGAGGTTTGCAGAAGGCGTTAGTACTGTGCAGTAAGCGTCAGAGCAATAAAGTTAATATAGAATATAACGGAAACAATATAATTATTGAACAGGATTCAATCATATGTATAGAATCACTGGTCAGAAAAAGATACATTAGCACAGACACAGAGTCATATATAAGTCTCAAAAGTCTTTCTTATTGGCTGAATGTTCTTGATAAAGACAGATTCTTCCTTGCTAATAAATCCTGTATTGTAAATATAGACAGAGTTGTAAGATTTACTGATAAACATATTGAACTTAAAGGCGCCAAAGAACCCATAGATTTATCAAGAGAGAAGAAAAATGCATTTAAGCAGAAAATGCTTCTGTATCTGGCAGGGCAGGAGTAGGTGGATATGGAATTAGTTATGTTAGGTAGTAATGCGTTTGCGCATATAGTTGAGGCATTAATATTGTGGATGGGTATGTCACAGATGTATGAGGCAAGATATAAACAAGTTGTGACAGGTCTGGTGATAATGGTGGGGCATGCAATAATGTTCTGGGTATTTCTGACAGGAAATATTTACGTTGTTACGATAGTTAATAATTTGATTTACATTTTGTTGATAGCATTATTGTATAATGTTAGTAAGAGGTCGGCGATATTTTGGGCAGTGATTTACAATGCTATGATGGCTATATCAGAGTTAATAATGTTTTTTACGGCAAGATACATTGTTGGAATTGAGAATGCAGGCAGAAAAGATACGGTAGATATTATTTTCATGTTCTGTCTGTGTAATATCAGTTATTTTCTGATAACTCAAACTATGGTATTTATAAAAAAGAAAAGTATAGCTTTTGATAAAAATGATATGTCAAAAATATTATTAATGGGTTCATTAACAACATCATTAATAGTTTTTATGACTTATTATATTATTGGAACAACATGGAATCTGCATCAGAAAGAAACCATTTGGATGATGATAAGTTCAGTTGGATTGGTGTGTTCTGATATATTAATTCTATGGTCTTATATTAAAATTGATGAGCGCAATGCTGAAAATGAGCGTATTAAGATTCAGCTTGAGCAGGAAAAAGCCGATGCAAGATATTATAAACTTGAAAATGAGAAGAATGAAAGTCTTGAGATATTAAGGCATGATATGAGTAACCATCTTAACACTATGCTTGATATGGAGACTAATAGCGCACTGAAGGATTATATTACTTCTATTATGGAGCAGTATGACATTAAGAAACGGACAACCTTTTCTAATAATAATGTACTTAATGGTCTAATAAGTGAATATAGCAGTAAATGCTGTGCAGAAAATATAGAATTCGTTGTGGATATACGTTCAGGTACAATTGATGACATAGGAGCTACTGATATAGTGGCATTATTCGGCAATATACTGTCTAATGCATATGAAGCGGCGAGACAATGTTTTAATAAAAGTGATAAATATATTGAACTGATTGCCAAAAGAAAGAATGAGACAACATTTATAAAATGTGTGAATTCATGTGATGTTCCACCTAAGGTAGTAAGGGGCAGGTTCGTATCAATAAAGAAGGATAATGACAGAAAGCATGGATATGGCATGAAGAGTATTGATAAAATTGTTGATAAATATAACGGAAGTCATATCGAACAGTTTGATGAAACAAGACATGAATTTACGATATCATTAATGCTCATAAAATAGATAACAGGAAGTTGTATTGGTTAGTAGTACAACTTCCTGTTTTTTCGTGTCATACATGCAAGGTGTAAAATAAAACAAAATATAATTACAACTGATATGCAGCTTGTTATATGATAAAAGCGGTATGCAGCTGTTATTATGATAATGATATTTAAAACTGATAAAATACCAATAAGGCATTTGTGATAATATATTTTTTCAAAGTCTGATACTGAGTGATTAACAGATATTATCGGACCTTTGATTATTAATTCAATATCAGCAATCACAAGCACAGTGAACATGTGTAATGATGGCTTAATGAGGGAGGAAAGCCATGCGATTCCGATTAGTATTATGGCAGAAAAAATCAGGCATGCCGTAGAAGACTGACAATGATAACCACCGCAATATTTTCTTATGAGCAAAAAAGAAAATACTTCAATTAGTCCAATCGTTATATTATGAGTGGCTATACAATACGCTGTGAAAATAATTGTCGGATTAATAATCAATAATAAATATTGTATTGCGTATATGTATAAATCAATGTCATCATTCTCAAGTATACCTGATTTTATAAGCCATAAAGCTATGTGGCGAGAAAGTTTCTCTACCATTATCTTGTTTTCTTAAACTTCTTTAATGATGCTGGTTCAACAGGCTGATGGATAAAGTAGCTTGATGAAGCATTAGCACCAGAAGTTAAAGCGCGATTAAGCATGGCAGAAACGCCTTTACTTAATGCAGACTTAATTGTTTTCTTCATAACATTTTCCTCCTTCATTAAGATATTATTAATTATATTTGATATAAAAACTTACTAAATTTCTGATTATCTTTTCATAAGTTGGTAAATGCCGATATAT
>OGHC01001078.1_pt1 | contig 13605 bp, 10 predicted proteins | sample 1571381 | NCBI WGS metagenome assembly OGHC01 (sample SAMEA2581945, study PRJEB24529) | metagenome | biome: Human gut stool | place: China | collected 2011 | reverse complement strand
AGTTGGAAACATCGTCAACATGTGGTTCTCTTGCAGCATTTTCCAGAATAGTACGTCCCGGAGCCAGTGAGGCTGCCATCATAATATTGATCGTTGCACCTACAGAAACAACATCAAGGAAAATGTGACTTCCATGAAGTTCATCTGCTTTCGCAACAATTGCTCCATGCATGATATCTACATCTGCACCAAGTGCTCTGAATGCCTTCAGATGCTGGTCAATTGGACGGCTTCCGATATTGCATCCTCCTGGGAGTGCAACATGAGCCTCATTGTACTTACCAAGTAAAGCACCTAACAGATAGTAAGATGCTCTTATTTTTCTTATATAATCATATTCTACATTGGTATCACAGATTGAACCACCATTTATCTGAACGGAATTGTTATAAACATACTTAACCTTAGCACCAATTCCTTCTATAGCCTGAAGTAAAACTCTTGTGTCTCTAACATTAGGTACATTTTCAATTGTTACAGTATCATCTGTCATAATTGCTGCTGCAAGAATACCTAAAGCTGCATTCTTCGCACCACCAATGGAAACTTTTCCTCTGAGTGGCACTCCACCCTTGACAACATATTGTTCCATATAGCACCTCTAAACATAATAGTCACATCTTATAAAGTATATCACAGAACTTCGATTTGTAAAGATTTTCCCTGAAAATACATTTATAAAAATATGGCAATTTCACCCTTATTTTATTATATGCATTTAAAATACATTTATTTACATAATAAAGGCTGTCCTTAACAGGGCAGCCTATTCAATACTTATTAATTCTTATTAACGTAATTGAGCGGATTCACTACAGTTCCTCCAACCCATATTTCAAAATGAAGATGTGGGCCTGTACTATAGCCTGTATTACCTGATGCTGCAATAGCCTGTCCCTGAGAAACACTCTGACCAACGCTTACTTTCACTGAACTTAAGTGACCATATCTTGTCATAGTGCCATTACTATGTGTAATATCAACACAATATCCGTAATCGCCATACCATCCGGCTCTGGTAACCGTTCCTGCAGCGGCGGCTGTAACTGTTGTACCCTGCGTAACATACCAGTCAACACCCTTGTGGAAACTTCCCCATCTGTAACCAAATTCGGATGATAAGGTTCCTCCTGATATTGGTCTTAAATATGTTGGAGGTGTTAGCGTTCCGACTGCAATAGTCTTCGGAACGGATTCTTTAATAATAGTCTCCTTAACATATGTTCTGCCTGTTTCGTTACCATTAGTGTAGGTAACTTCTGCTATAACAGATCTGTGACCAACGGTTCCTTCAGAAATAACTGTATTAGTTCCTCTGTAATTAGTGTTGTCATCCTCATAATCAGGCTCTGCTTCATAATCTTCTTCATAAGTCATCTGATAAGTTGTAAGAACAGATATCTCTGATTTAGGAACTGTAACAACAATTGAATCCCCCGGTGCAATTACACTGTCCTCTGTAAGATTAGAATTAAGCTCAAGAAGCTGTGACATTGTAAGTCCATTATTCTGTGCAATAACCGATAATGTATCACCAGCTTCAACTGTATATACTGTCTTTTCTTCGTGTTCTTTAGTAATGCTCTCATAAGCGTCATTTACTGATGTTACAGTTGCATTATCCGTAGGAACTTCCACAACAACTACATCAACATCAAATCCAATTCCAGTAAGACCATCTCCATTAGCTACTGTCTCTCCGTCCTGTGAAATTGCTGTACCACTAATTGCAGAGGATACAATCTCTGCTGCTGTAGTTTCCGTAGCCTTTTCATTCACACTTATTCCATAAGTACCTGTCGCTGCATCAACCGTATCAAGTGATACTGTAAAAGCATTATTAGGATCATATTTGGCAATAAGCTTCTCAAATAAAGAAACAACTGCATCTTTTGATTCCAATGTTACAACAAAATCACCAAGTCTTACTGTATAATTCATATGGAAATCAACATCCATAACATTATCAAACATGTAACTATATATTGCACCAGACAACTCGTCCACACTCATTCTCTGTGCAACTGCTTTATTCTCTTTGGCAATCTCTATATCAGGATCCATGTACACGATTTCTTCATACTGTGCACTAAGTTCCTGCCTTGCTGATGCCAGCGCAACAATAACCTCTTCTTCCGTATTAGCTGCTCCAACCTTGATTCCGTTAATTGTAATACTGTAATAATTAGCTTCCGTCTTTAATAACTTCTTTGATAAAAATGGAATAGCAATAATACATACAAAACAGGCAACCGTCATTGTCTTAATGAGTGTTATTCTCATTCGTCTGCCATATCTTGACAAGCGTTCCATAATGTCCTCCAAATATTGTATTAATATATAGTCATCTTCTTGTAATATCTTTGTAACAATTTCGTAACATTTATACTAACATATGATATTTGGTTTGTAAACCCTATTTTTTCTTTCTGGAAGATTTTACCTTAGCCGGCTTCTGCACTGAATATCCGAACTTACCTATAAAATCTCCAAGGCCATAATATCTTCCATGCGAATATGCAATCAGGTCTGCATCTGACAAATGCAGTGTTCCCTTCTCATCTAACAGGCTTTCATCTACATTTACAGCCATAACCTCTGCTATAAACATATCGTGGCTTCCAAGCTCTAACACCTGCTTAACCTTACATTCGATATTGACAGGACTTTCTGCAATTGCTGGAGCTTCAATCTTAACTGACGGTGCTGCTGTAAGATGCATGTCTGCAAATTTGTCAACGTCCCTGCCAGATTTTACTCCACAATAATCAGTGGCTCTCGCAAGCTTTCTTGTTGTAAGATTAATAACAAATTCGCCTGTTTCCTTAATAATATCATGGCTGTAGCGTTCTTTTCTTACTGATATCGAAACCATTGCCGGATCAGAGCATACAGTTCCTGCCCATGCAACGGTAATAATATTAGGCTTTTCTCCTTTTCTTGCGCAGCTTACCATAACCGCTGGCACAGGATAGAGCATGTTGCCCGCTCTCCATGTCTGCTTCTTGATGTCCGATTTATTCAATCTATCATTCTTAGGTCTGCTGCTCATCTTTACTTTGTCGCTCTTCTTCATCTTCTCACTCATGCGTTAAGTGCCTCCTTAACATGATGATATCCTTCAAGAATAATAGCTGCATGGTCTGCTGCCAGTCCGTCGCCATCAACAACCTTATAAGTACGGTTCTTAAGAATACCCTTTCTATAGGTAACTTCTACTCTTGCACATATACTGATATCCTTATCAGCATTGGACAGCCTGCACAGCCATTCTTCTTTAACCTGTGATTCATCCTCTGTTTTATTAACCAGCTCATCAGATATATCAAACCATCCCGCCTCTCTGGCGTCATCGCCAGCCTGTGCCTTCTGGCTTCCTTCGTCTATCAGTGCTACAAATGCTGTTGTAATAATTCTTGTTCTTGGATCACGGTCATAATCTCCGTAAGACTTAAACTGCTCTGCTTCAATATCATGCAGACCGGTTTCCTCCTGAAGCTCTCTTAAAGCCGCATCGTAAAGATTTTCTTTAAATTCAACAAATCCTCCCGGACACGCCCACAGTCCGATAGATGGGTGATTGCCTCTTTTTATAAGAAGAACTCTCTTAACCTCTGAACCTTTCTTAGTAAATACAACTGTATCCACAGTGTTACATGGATTCTGATATTTATTCGGATCATATTTATCAAGGAAAACAGCCAGACTATCACCAGCTTTATTAAGTTCTCCCGTTCCCACAAAACATTTATTCTGCTCTTCACTTAAATATTTCATCGTTTCTCTCCCTTACCTGCACCAAACCATTTAATTCTTGTATCCTTTGCTCCACAGAACTTCCTGTGTATGAAATCATCCAGCACCTCATTAAAGCTGCAGAATTTATCTACAAGTACAATAACAAATGTTTCTTTATATTTTGGTGGTGTAACTGTCAATGGAAACATATGCTTTGCAATCATGTCTCCCTCTTTTTCTGTTATATCAAAATACTTTCCTGCATTCTTAAGTGCCTTTGTAGGATGCTCAAAACCATGAAGTCTCTCACCCTTCCCAGGCGAATACTTGTGCCAGTCGTACAGAAACAGGTCATGTAAAAGTCCTGCCTTAGCTCCTGCCTTCTCATCAAGATGTAATTTCTTGCACACAAGATAATTATAATAAGAAACATGTACGCTGTGCCCGAAAAGGCTTGTACGTCCATGATGCGAATATTTCTTCATACTCTGTATCACATCATCTGAAAACATCTTATTCATCCTGTTCTTATATTCCCTGCCAGACTCATTCTGCTTAATGTGTCCTAACTTATATCTATTACATATCCTGTCTATCGCATTAGTATATTCATCTTTCTTAATTCTCGCCTTGTATACCGGTCTAATGCTTCTTCCTTTGTAAGAATTAATCTTAACTGACATATAGTTCTCCATTCCTGCCTGCCCACACAGGCACGCAAACTTGTGTATACGAAATTAAAAATACCCAGAAAGAATTATATCATAAATGCCTGTACATTTGCATAAATATAATTATTAATATATTCAACATTTAAGTTGTATGATTATAGAAATTGTGCTAAACTATGCACATAATCACTTGCATTTTTTATGCAGAAATATGATTCGGAGGAGAATATAATATGGATGGTAATGTTATAGTTGGACAGTCAGGAGGACCTACTTCTGTTATCAACTCAAGCCTTGCTGGGGTATATAAGACAGCCATAGACAGAGGAGCTAAGAAAGTTTATGGTATGCTCCACGGTATTAAGGGACTTCTTGATGGTCAGTATGTTGACCTTTCAGAGAAGATTAACTCTACAATGGATATCGATTTATTAAAGAGAACACCTTCATCTTATCTTGGTTCATGCAGGTACAAGCTCCCTGAGATAAGCGAAGACCGAGAAACATTTGATAAGATTTTCAAGATTCTTGCTGATCTTGATATCAAATATTTCTTCTATATTGGTGGTAACGACTCAATGGATACTATCAAGAAGTTATCTGATTACGCAATCGTTACCGGAAGCGATATTAAATTCATGGGTGTACCTAAGACTATTGATAATGACTTAGCTGTTACTGACCACACACCAGGATTTGGTTCTGCCGCCAAGTTTATCGCGGCTACTATGAAGGAAATCATCAGAGATGGTCTTGTATATGATTATCCTACAGTTACTATTGTAGAGATTATGGGACGTAACGCCGGATGGCTTACAGCCGCTGCTGCTCTTGCAAAGAGTGATGACTGCGAAGGTGTAGACCTTATCTACCTTCCAGAGAAAGTATTTGATATCGACCATTTCATGGCAAGAGTTAAAGAAATTGCAGCTAAGGGCCGTTCAATGGTTATCGCTGTTTCAGAAGGTATTAAGGTTGCTGACGGAAGATATGTATTCGAGCTTTCAGAGCATGTAGAGTTCGTAGATGCATTTGGCCACAAGCAGCTTGCTGGTTCAGCTAAATTCCTTGCTAACAAGATTGGTGCTGAACTTGGCATCAAGACTCGTGCTATCGAGCTTTCAACACTTCAGCGTTGTGCAGCTCATATGACAAGCCGTACAGATATCACAGAAGCATACAACGTTGGTGGTGCTGCTGTTAAGGCTGCATTTGAAGGCGAGACAGGTAAGGTTGTTGTTCTTAAGAGAGTTTCTGATGATCCATATATGTGCATCACAGAGACTAATGATGTTCACCAGATTGCTAACATCGAAAAGAAGGTTCCTCTTGAGTGGATTACAGATGATGACTTCGTAACAGACGACCTCATCCACTACATCAGACCACTTATCCAGGCCGAGCTTTCACCAATCATGGTAGATGGTCTTCCAAGACATCTTAATATTAATTCATAATAATATTATTACATAACAAAAAGCAGGTAGGGAATTTCCTCACCTGCTTTTTTGTTTCTGTCTCTACGCTGATATGCTCTTACCAGTATACAACTGATAATATCTGCCCTTCTCTTCCATGAGCTGGTCGTGTGTTCCACGCTCGATAATTCTTCCCTGTTCCATAACCATAATACAGTCTGCATTGCGGACTGTAGAAAGTCTGTGGGCAATAACAAACGATGTTCTTCCTGACATAAGCGCATCCATACCCTTCTGGACAAGTCGCTCTGTTCTTGTATCAATAGATGAAGTAGCTTCATCAAGAATAAGTACAGGTGGGTCTGCTACCGCTGCTCTTGCAATTGCAAGAAGCTGTCTCTGTCCCTGGCTTAAATTAGCACCTCCGCCATGAAGCACAGTGTTATAGCCATCAGGAAGTCTCTTGATGAATCCGTCAGCATTGGCAAGTCTTGCTGCTGCGATGCATTCCTCATCACTCGCCTCAAGCCTTCCGTATCTGATATTATCCATGATTGTACCCGTAAAGAGGTTAGTATCCTGAAGAACGATACCAAGGCTTCGTCTTAAATCATTTTTCTTAATATTGTTGATGTTAATTCCATCATATCTGATCTTACCATCCTGAATATCATAGAACCTGTTGATAAGATTAGTAATTGTAGTTTTTCCTGCTCCGGTACTTCCGACAAATGCAATCTTCTGTCCCGGTGTAGCATACATTTTAATATCGTGAAGTACCATTTTGTCCGGATTATAGCCAAAGTCAACTCCGTCAAATGTTACATCACCAGCAAGTCTTGTGTACTCTGCACTACTGCCGTCCTTTGCCGGCTTCTTCCATGCCCACATCTCAGTATTTTCTTCTGTCTCGATAAGCTCATTGTTCTTGTTGTATCTTACATTTACAAGCTCAACGAAACCTTCGTCAACCTCCGGCTTCTCATCACATAACTCAAATACTCTTCCGGCACCAGCCATCGCCATAACGATACTGCTCACCTGCTGGCTTATCTGTGTTACAGGCTGTGTGAAGCTCTTATTTAAACTTAAGAAAGCAACAAGTGTACCAATAGTAAGTCCTGAAAAATCACTCAGAGCAAGAATACCACCAACTATTGCACATAATACATAGCTGATATTACCTATATTACCATTAACAGGCATTGTGATATTAGCAACCTTGTTCGCATTGTTTGCACTCTCACGAAGCCTGTTGTTAATCTCCTTAAACTGCTCAATACTTTTATCCTCGTGGCAGAACACCTTGACAACCTTCTGTCCTTCCATCATTTCCTCGATATAAGCATTAACCTTACCGATATCCTTCTGCTGCTCAACGAAATATTTTCCGGAAAGTGCACTCAGCTTAGAAGTTACATAAAGCATAATAACAACCATCACAACCGATACGATTGTAAGCGGAATATCAAGCACAATCATACTTACAAATGTAGATACAAGTGTAATGCATGAATTGATAACCTGAGGTATACTCTGACTTATAAGCTGTCTTAATGTGTCAATATCGTTAGTATATACTGACATGATATCGCCGTGTGCATGAGTATCAAAATACTTAATAGGAAGTGACTCCATATTAGTAAACAGCTCTAATCTCAACTTCTTTAAAGTTCCCTGACCAACATTTACCATAATTCTGTTGTAGCAATATGAACATAATACACCGACCATAAGAACTGCAGCGAGCTTGATAAGTGCGCCTGCAAGCGGTGCATAATCATGTACTGCTGACTGTGTCAGCGGAATAATATAACTGTCAATAAGCTTCTGGATAAACAGCGTTGCTATCAGTGTTGTAAGCGCTGAAACAAGAATACACACAAGCACTGCTATACACGAAAACTTGTAATTCTTTAAAATATATCCAAGCAGCCTCTTCATAAGAGGAAGTGGATTTTCTTTATTCTTTTTATTCTTCATATCAATATTCTTATCCATATGCTGCCTCCTATTCTCCTGCCTCGTCAAAATCACCGCCGCCCTGTGTCTGGACCTCGTAGATTTCGCGGTAAACCTTATTGTTCTCAACAAGATTTTCATGAGTATCAAAACCACTCACACAGCCATTCTCAAGCACCAATATTCTGTCTGCGTCCTGAATACTTGAAATTCTCTGTGATACGATAATCTTGGTAGTTCCTGGTATCTTTGTTGCAAATGCTTTCTTAATCTTAGCGTCTGTGGCTGTATCAACAGCACTTGTTGAATCATCAAGAATAAGAACCTTAGGATGCTTAAGCAGTGCTCTTGCAATACAGAGTCTCTGTCTCTGTCCACCGGAAACATTGCTTCCCCCCTGCTCAATCCATGTATTGTATTTGTCAGGCATTCTCTCAATGAATTCATCTGCACAGGCCTGACGGCAGGCTTCTATGCAATCCTCCTCACACGCATTTTCATCGCCCCATCTCAAATTATTAAAAATAGTTCCTGAGAAAAGCACATTTTTCTGAAGAACAACTGAAACCTCATTACGAAGGGTTTCAAGGTCATAGTCTCTTACATCAATTCCGCCTACACATACGGAACCGTCCTTAACATCATACAGACGGCTTATCAGATTAACGAAGCTTGATTTACCACACCCAGTTCCGCCGATAATACCGATTGTCTCACCCGCATTTATATGGATATCTATATCTTCAAGGGCATCCTTGTCGCTGTCCTTCTTGTATGTGAAGTTCACATGGTTGAAATCAATTCTTCCATCAGGTACTTCCATCACCGGATTCTCAGGATTAGTTATATCTGCCTTCTCGTTAAGAACCTCAGCAATTCGTCTTGCACTCGCTGCACTCATTGATACCATAACAAATATCATAGAAAGCATCATAAGTGCCATCATCATGCTCATTACATAGCTGAACATTGATGTCAGATTACCCGTTGTCATAGTTCCATCTGTAATAAAATGTGCCGCAAACCACGAAAGCGCAATAATACTTCCATATATAACAAACATCATAATAGGATTGTTGAAAGCAAGCCATGATTCTGCCTTAACAAATATCTTATAAAGATTCTCGGCAGCCTTACTGAATTTCTTATTCTCATGGTCTTCTCTTACAAATGCTTTGACAACTCTGATTCCTGTGATATTCTCCTGGACACTTGCATTTAAATCATCATATTTGGCAAAACCTTCTGTGAATATTGGAGTCACCTTATATATAATAAAGAAAAGTACAAACCCAAGAAAAATAAGCGCACCTAAGAATATAAGACTTAATGTAGGATTGATAACAAAACACATAACCATACTACATATCATCATAAGTGGTGCTCTTACTGCAATTCTTAAAATCATCTGATATGCATTCTGCACATTTGTAACATCAGTAGTCATACGGGTAATAAGACCTGCTGTGCTGTATTTGTCTATATTAGAAAATGCGAAGTTCTGGATATTCGAATAGATTCCCTCTCTTAAGTTACATGCAAATCCGGTAGAGGCCAAAGCCGCATATTTTCCTGCCTGAATTCCAGCAAACAGACTTATAAATGCAAGCACAAGCATAAGTCCGCCATACATTAACACCTTGCTCATGTCTCCCGCCTGAATACCCTTATCGATAATACTTGCCGTAACAAACGGAATAAGTATCTCCATAAGAACTTCAACAATTATATATATTGGCGTCTTTATCGAGACTCTTTTATACTCACCAATATATGCCGATAAAGTTTTTAACATTTCTTACACTTCCTTTCACAGTTATTCACATCATCGTATACTTTTTGTAACAGACGGTGTAATTCTTCTTTTTCATCAGCAGAAAGCGCTGAAAGAAACCATTTTTCTTTGTCATGCATTGCCTTGCCTGCATGAACGCACATGGCTCTGCCCTTGTCTGTTATTCTCACATGCTTGACTCTTTTATCCGAAGGGTCATAGAAGCTTTCTATCATCCCCTTCTTTTCAAGCCTTGCTGCTGTTCCCGCTATTGTCGCCTGGGCTACGCCAAAGTGCTTCTCTAGCTCCTTAAGCGTAATACATTCATCTTTAGTTTCATTAATTATCATAAGCATCTTAACCTGTGAAGATGTCATGTCATCTGCTCTTAACTCCTCATTGGCACATCTTCCAAGAATATCATTAAGACGCTTTATAAGTTCTCCACAATGGAGTGACTCTCGCTGCATATCTGCTCCCTTCGTAACAAAACGACATACGAACCTGCCATTCTTTTAATAAAAATCTTAAGTCGCTTTGCTATATTACAAAAATGACAGCACGCTGTCAATAGCATGCTGTCATTTTTATTTTTATTTAATATTTAATCTTATCTGTAATAAGCAGGCTTCAGATGAACCGGAACACCATCTGAGTATTCAGCAATATTAGTTCCCTGAATAAGTGGCCTTACATACTTAATATACTCATCAGAAATATCTGTTCCCTCTGCGGTTATCCACTCTGCTGGGAACTTCTTTTCCTTATTGCATATATCGTTCACATCTGCAAGTCCGTAATTAATCTCATATCCGTTAGTATCATCTCTTACAAACGTAATCATTTTTCCAGTTTCACCGTCAAGAGCTGCTACAACCGCTGCCTTTCCTGCTTTTTCGGCTTCATCAATATCTGTTGCTGAAGCAAGAAGTGATGAGCATCTCTGTGGAAGATTAAGCTCAATACTTCTGCATTTGATTCCAAATTCTGCTTTAACATAATTTTCAAGATACTTTCCACAGCCTGTAAGCATCTTATGTCCAAAGCCATCAACCGATGCCGCATCTGCATATTCACATATGAATCTGCCGTCTTTGTCCGCAATTCCTTCCGATACGCACACAACAACTGCAGTTTCCTGTTCAAGTGCCGCCTTAAGTGACTTCTTGAATTCTTCCATATCAAATGCATGCTCTGGCATATATATAAGATAAGGATTTCTGCTATACTCTGTTCTAGCAAGTACTGAGGCCGCTGTAACCCAGCCTGCATGCCTTCCCATAAGTTCAACAATTGTCACAGACGGATGTGCATAACATGTTGCGTCAAGTATAATTTCTTTTAATGTTGAAGCAACATATTTTGCAGTTGAACCATACCCTGGAGTATGATCTGTCATTACAAGATCATTATCAATTGTCTTAGGTACACCTATAAATCTAATGTCCGATTTCTTCAATAATGCCACTCTTGATAATTTTGACACTGTATCCATTGAATCATTGCCACCAATATAGAACACATATCCAATGTTCATCTGTGCAAATGTATCAAACAATTTATCATACACCTTATCCCCTAAATCTTCTGGAAGCATATACCTGCAGCTTCCAAGAAAAGAAGCCGGTGTTATCTTTAATCTGTCAATCGGCTCATTATCTGCCACTTCAGAAAGATTAATAAAATTGCCTGCCAGAAATCCCTCAATTCCATGCACCATGCCGTACACAGTGCCAATCTTTTCCTTATTTCTAAGTCCTTCCTCAATCACTCCATATAATGATGAATTAATAACCGCTGTCGGTCCGCCTGACTGACCTACCAGAATATTCTTTAACATACTCATGCCTCCTACATTATTGCTGTTGCTGTTGCTGTTGCTGTTGCTGTTGCTGTTGCTGTTGCTGTTGCTGTTGCTTAGATTGTATCATCTGTTGATTATTGATTGCAACATGATACCTATAGATAGTCGTATTTTTAATTCTCTTATAGGAACATTTCTGCTATTTTCTATCATTTAAGCTGTCTACACAGCAAAATATTCCTATAAATTCTGTTTTTGAAGTCATCTTATAGGTCTTTTTCTGCATTTTCACAATGATTTTTTTAAAATACACCTATTTTTCTCAAATTCCACCTATAAAGTTAACTTATTTTTAAATTTTATAGGAAACGGCGGCTAAATCGGCAGACAGAAGATAAAACTCATATAATAATAATGTTCCTTAACAAGTTGACACATTTCCACTAAGCGTATAATATTCAGTTATTCACACATTTAAGGAGTTTAATATGAGATTCGTAATACAGCGTGTTAATCATGCAAATGTTAAGATAGATGGCGAAGTTGTTGGAAATATCGGACATGGGCTTCTGATTCTTTTCGGGGCTGGTCAGGACGATACAGAAGAAATGCTTCCAAAATATGTAGACAAGATATGCAAAATGCGTATTTTTGAAGACGAGAATGGCAAAACTAATCTGTCGCTGGCAGATGTCAGTGGCGAGCTGCTTATTGTAAGCCAGTTTACACTTTATGCGGACTGTAAAAAAGGAAATCGACCGAGTTTTGTAAAAGCAGGCGCACCTGATTTTGCCAATGGACTTTATGAATATTTTTATCAAATGAAATATGGAGAAAAATTTACTGCAGAAAAAGAGGTTGTGGGAATTCCAGCAGAAGAGTTCGAAAATGTAATTATGACATATCTTCCTGTTACAAAAGAAGAATTGAAAGAATGGGCGGTCTACGATGAACAAAGTAATGTGTTTATCTGGGAACGATTGGGATGTGGTAATTATTCACCAACACATTTTGGCTTGTCTTTACCGGAAGTAACAGAAGTTAGGCACAATGAAGATGGAACCATTGTTTTGACAATTCATGCAGTATGTGATTCTGTTGTATGTAATGATGCTGTTATTACACACGAACTTACGATGAAAATTCAGGATGATGGAACGATTCAGTATGTTGGAAACAGGATTTTAGATAATGGTATTGATAATATACCGAGGTATCAGTACCGGTTAGGTAATTTGCAGAATTGATCAGTAGAGAAGAATGAAATAAAGAGAACTGATAACAGGAAATTATGCTATCAGTTCTCTTTATTTATTTCCAAATACCAAGATTAGAAAGTACAGATTCTGTTATTTCGGTAGCCTGACTTCCAGTTGCACCAGAAGAGGATTGAATATTTGTTGCGAAGTAGTAAGTATTATTCGCTGTTTCAATGTATCCGATAAACCAGCCATTGACATCTTTACCATTGACACGCCCGGTTCCTGTTTTCCCGTAAAGAGAACCGGAAGAAGTAGTGGAAAGCAGCAGGGCTTTTTTTACTGCCTGGATATTTTTACAGTCAAAATGAAAATTATTATGATAGAAATCCTGTAACAATTCCACCTGTTCTATGGGTGATATCTTCAGAGAGAAATCTGTCCAATAGAGATTTAGATTTGTTCCAGTATTCTGATTCCCATAGTTGATTGTCTGTAAAAATGTTCTTACGGCTTCAAAACCTGCCTGTGAATCAATTTCCTGAAAATACCAGTTTACAGAATTATGTATAGCCGAGGTTAAATCTTGATCGGCTTCCCATGAATGAAAAGGATATGGTTCTCCATTCCATGTGAAAGTGGAATGTTCTGGTGTAATAATTCCAGATTCCAAGCCAAGTAATGCATCATATATTTTATAAGTCGAATTCGGTGATACACGTGTGGAAGCATGATCCATATTATAAATATTCCATTTATCAGCAGACTGATTATATAAAACAGAACTTCCGGTGTAGTCCCCAAAATTGGAAGAAAGATTTAGCTGAGTAATATTCTTTTCGGTTGTGTCAAAATGATAGCCAGTCTGATCAGAAGCATAAACAGAAAGTATGGGAATGCATCCAATGATGATAGTAGAGACGAATATGCATATAAGATATCCACGAATTTTTTGTTTAAAAGTAGGTTGGTGGAATGATGCAATATTTAAAATGCGTCCTTTTAACTGTTTTATATTTCCACTGATTCCCATAGTAAG
>OGHC01001070.1_pt1 | contig 13711 bp, 10 predicted proteins | sample 1571381 | NCBI WGS metagenome assembly OGHC01 (sample SAMEA2581945, study PRJEB24529) | metagenome | biome: Human gut stool | place: China | collected 2011 | reverse complement strand
GCGAGTCTGCATCGTGCCCAAAATCGTCTGCTGATTACGGATCACCGAACCGCTACCCTTACAAGTAGGACACGTTTCCGAACCTCCGTCACCTTCGGCGCCCGAACCGTGGCATTGATCGCACAGAACATATTTCTTTAATTTAAACTTCTTTTCCACTCCCGTAGAGATCTCCTTCAAAGTCAGTTTCACTTTGACGCGAAGATCGCTACCCCGATACCGGCGGTGCTGTTAGCCTCCACCGCCTCCACCTAATCCTCTAAAACCTCCGAAGCCACCTCCGAAACCGCCGCCGCGACCTCCGAAGATATCACCGAACATGGAGAAAATATCATCCATCGACATGCCTTCGCCACCGAAACCGCCGAACGGCCCTCCATTTCCTGCCGCACCGCTCACTCCCGCATGACCGAACTGGTCATAACGCGAACGTTTTTCCGGATTGCTCAATACATCATACGCTTCCGCAGCTTCCTTAAACTTCTCTTCCGCCTCCTTGTCGCCAGGATTCTTGTCGGGGTGATATTGAATCGCTTTTTTGCGGTAAGCCTTTTTTATTTCTTCTACTGTGGCCGTCTTTGTCACCTCCAGTACTTCGTAATAGTCTCTTTTTTCTGCCATGCTTCTTTAAAAAAATATGAGTTTTATGGGTTGTCCTTATTCCCCTACTACCACTTTAGCGTGGCGGAGCACTTTGTCGTTCAATGTATAACCCGTTTGTACACAATCCAGAATCTTACCTTTCTGTTCCTCAGATGGTGCAGGGATTACCGCGATGGCTTCGTGATAATCGGTATCCAACGGTTGGTCTTTAGTCTCGATAACCTTTACACCGTTTTGCCCCAATACAGCCATGAATTTATTATAAATCAGCTCGACACCTTCTTTCACGGCACTCACATCGGTTGCCGTCTCCATCGTTTTGATGGCACGCTCGAAGTCATCCACTATCGGAAGAATGCTGCTGAGACTTTTTTCTCCACCGTTCAGAATCAGTTCCGCCTTTTCCTTCATGGTGCGTTTACGATAATTGTCGAATTCGGCGGACAGGCGCAGATATTTGTCCTTCTGCTCATCAATAGTCTCCTGAGCCTTTTCCAATTCCTTTTCCAACTCCTCTTCGTGCGTCAGTGGAGCCGCCTCTTCAGCTTGTTCGTTTTGCGGTTGTTCATCCGCACCGTTCTGAGTTTTTTCAACGTTCAGTTCTTCTTCCTTCACTTTTTTTTCTTTTGGATCCATTTTGGTATTTACTATTTAACTAGTTACTATTTATTGTTTAAAAACACGTTATCTTTTTTAGAGATACCGTCTATTCGACATACCGGACTGACCGGATGTCATTAGTCTTGCTTGCAAAAACTTTGCCAAGTCGGCGTTTTTGCCAGAAAACGCAGCAAAGGTAACACTTTTATGTCAGATTGGCACATATCGGATAGCTCATAATTCATTTTAAATGTCTACCTTTGCACGCTAAAACAGTAAGTAGTAACTAGTAAAATAGTAAATAATAAGATGATTACAGTTTCAAACGTTTCGGTACAGTTTGGTAAAAGAGTGTTGTTTAATGACGTAAACCTGAAGTTTACAAGTGGTAACTGTTATGGTATTATCGGTGCGAACGGTGCGGGAAAATCTACGTTTCTCCGTACGATTTACGGAGATCTGGACCCTACAACAGGTACGATTGCGCTCGGACCGGGCGAACGTCTCTCAGTGTTGAGTCAGGACCACTTCAAGTGGGATTCATATACCGTCATGGATACCGTCATGATGGGACATACCGTGTTGTGGGACATCATGAAGCAACGCGAAGAATTGTATGCAAAAGAAGATTTCACAGACGAAGACGGACTGAAAGTATCCGAATTGGAAGAAAAATTTGCCGAGTTGGACGGATGGAATGCCGAAAGTGACGCAGCCATGTTGCTGAGCGGATTGGGCATTAAAGAAGACAAACACTATACATTGATGGGCGAACTGAGCGGTAAAGAAAAAGTTCGTGTCATGCTGGCTCAGGCGTTGTACGGAAATCCGGACAATCTTTTGCTCGACGAGCCTACCAATGACTTGGATATGGAGACGGTAACCTGGTTGGAGGAATATCTTTCCAATTTCGAGCATACGGTATTGGTGGTGAGTCACGACCGTCACTTCCTCGACTCTGTATGTACGCACACCGTAGATATTGACTATGGAAAAATCAATATGTTTGCCGGTAACTATAGTTTCTGGTACGAATCCAGCCAGTTGGCTCTCCGTCAGCAGCAGAACCAGAAGGCAAAGGCGGAAGAGAAGAAGAAAGAGTTGGAAGAGTTTATCCGTCGGTTCAGTGCGAACGTAGCGAAGAGCAAGCAGACTACTAGTCGTAAGAAAATGCTTGAGAAGTTGAATATAGAAGAAATCAAACCTTCTTCACGTAAGTATCCGGGCATTATTTTTACTCCTGAACGTGAGCCGGGTAACCAGATTCTGGAGGTTTCCGGACTGAGTAAGAAGACGGAGGAAGGCGTAGTGCTCTTCAACGACGTGAACTTTAACATAGAGAAAGGTGACAAGGTAGTATTCCTCTCACGCAATCCGCGCGCGATGACAGCTTTGTTTGAGATCATTAACGGAAATATGAAACCGGATGCAGGGCATTTCAACTGGGGAGTGACTATCACGACTGCTTATCTGCCGCTGGATAACACCGACTTCTTCAATACCGACCTGAATCTGGTAGATTGGTTGAGTCAGTTCGGAGAAGGCAACGAGGTATATATGAAAGGCTTTCTTGGCCGTATGCTTTTCTCCGGCGAAGAGGTGCTGAAGAAAGTAAGCGTGCTCTCCGGAGGTGAAAAGATGCGTTGTATGATTGCTCGTATGCAGCTTCGCAATGCAAACTGCCTCATTCTGGATACTCCTACCAATCACCTGGACTTGGAATCTATTCAGGCTTTCAATAACAACCTGAAGACATATAAGGGAAATATCCTTTTCTCATCTCATGACCACGAATTTATCCAGACCGTTGCCAACCGCATCATCGAACTGACACCGAACGGTATCATTGACAAGATGATGGAATATGACGAATATATCACTTCCGACCATATTAAGGAATTGCGGGCGAAGATGTACGGAGACAAATAAGTGACCACTTAAAAGAAAGAGAGGGTCAGTTCATTTGAATGAATGAACTGACCCTCTGTTATTCTACCTCTTCCATCAGCGCCAGCTCCCAACTTCTCCATACGACCGTTGTCAGTTTCAGCTTCCCTTTCTGACGGGCTTCCGCCACACATTCGTCCTTGCTATAACGGATCAGCTGCTCCCGCGCTTCATCGGCAAGCTCCCTTATTTCCTTTTCCGGAGCACCGGCTTTCGCATACTTCACTTCCAGCAGATAAGTGTAGGGTGGAGATACAGGTACGGCCGGACTGGGTTTGAAGAAGAAATCTGCAAAGCCTTTGTTCATTTCATATTCCGGATACAGTTGATAATAGCGGAACATACTTAGATAGGCGAGTAGGAATCCTTTGATATGGGCTTCCCCTTCTATATATTCCCTTATCCGGCTCTGCTCCCGGATGGCCTCTGCCACAAATTCGAACAACGGTTTCCATTCTCCCTTGAAGGACATATTCTCAAACAGCGTGAGCAACCTGTTCACGTCAAGCTTGAATATTTCATGACGGGCATATCCCTGAATCAGGAAATTGAACAGCTGTTCGCGAACCACCAGATTGGGCACGTGCAGTATAGGACGTCCCATCATATCTACCCCCTTGATGGAAAGCAGTCCGAAATAGAACAGCAGAGACTTGAAGTTGCTCACGTCCGTCATTTCCAACGCGGAGAAATGAGTGACGATATCGGTTACAATTTCTCCCTTTTCCGCAATCTCCTTGATGACGGAGAAGTTTTCTCCCAGCCCTTGGTCAAGACGGACGAGATAGGCAAGCTTGTTGAAGTCCGTCCGGATATTCGGATCTACAATCTCGTCCGGTTTGACTCCGTGCAATATCAATGACTTCATGCAATAGAGCACCATGTCCGAGTTGAACATGCAATCCGCTAATTTATTTTTGCTGAAGCAATAATTGTCATAGTTTGGTTTCATCATTGACACCGTGTCGTCTATGGACATAGGAAGAGCTCCTTGTTCCTTATAATACGCCAGCATTTCCCGCAGCTCCTTCTCGCTGAACCCCACCAGGTCGTTAAACCAGGTATCGTTTGTGATATTCGTTCCTATGTTGAATCCCCTTGAGGGTGGCATACGAATTGATGGCGGATAACAATGCTCCCGGTTCTTCAAGCGTCTCCGCATTCAGCACATCCCAGATTTCCTTTCCCAATATCTGTTCGTACTTTTGCAGAAAATGTCTGAGCTTCCCGCAGCAATGCATCCGGAAAGATTCCTCCACCTCATTGATATTCGAGCTCACCTCCGAGAAATTGAATCTCATGATGAGAAACTGGTTATGTATGGATGTGGGATGTTGCCCGATATACAGCTTCCCGAACAATTCGTCGAACTGGTCAGCGTAACGGACATCATAGTACGCCTCCAACATCGCCAGCGTGAGGCTTTTCCCGAAGCGTCGGGGGCGGATGAGGAAGAGATAAGACGGCTGCATTTCTATCTTTTCGATAAACATTGTCTTATCCACATAATAATAGTTTTCTTTTTGGATGCGTCCGAAATCCGTCAATCCGTATGGTATTTGTTTCATCATATTGCGATTCCCTTCTTTAATTCATATCGAAGCAAATATACGGAAAACGGATGAAAGTGGCATTTTTAAAGCCACTTATTTATTCGTTTATTTGTTATTTTGTAAGAAAACAGCTGTTTTTATCTCCATAGTTGAGTTTTGATTACTTTTTATTTGCCAAGAAATTCCACTGTATGCTTCACCGCTTCATTGAAAGCTGTTTCTTGACCGGGCACAGTGATAAACAAATGCACTGCCGAGGGAAATTCGAGTCGGGTAGCATTCACGCCAAGAGAAGTGATACGGTCGATAAACTCTTTCCCTTGGCAAGTCAGGATATCTCGTCCGGCTGCGATAAGGAGTGTACGAGGTAGTTTTTTCAAGGTTTTGTCTGTGGCCGACATGGGGGATATTTCCGGATTGTGTATCCTATCGGGTGATGGCTCATAACTTTGGTTGAACGCCTCCATTAAGTCTCCGTCCAGCCCGAATCCCTTGTCGTACTTCTGCCATGAAGGGGTATGGTCATTCCATGCCTTCACAACGGGATAGAAAAGCAAAAGTCCCGCTATATCCCCTTCGTTCATTCTCAATGTGGAAGAAATGGCGAGATTGCCGCCGGAACTATCACCGCCTACCATTATCCGGTTGGGAGAACATCCCCAACGGGCTGCATTCTTTATTGCAAATCTGATAGCTTCCTCACAATCGTCAAGCGGTGTCGGATAAGGGTGTTCGGGGGATAAACGATAGTCAACAGCGAGGACACTTATGCCGCTTCTCGAACAGACTTCGCTGCAAAACCGGGCACAACTGTTCAAACTGCCGATTGTCCATCCTCCGCCATGCAGATAGATAAGCAATGTATTGTTGGTGGAAGTGGTAGGGGTGTAAAGCCTCAGATTACCGGCGGGCTCTGTCACTTTTACATTTGCGGGATAAGTAGGTTGGCCATTACGCGCATTTCTTACATTTTCCAACTTCTTCGTATTTCCGTTGATAGCTGTAAATATAGCGTCACGCTGTGTGGGCTGCAGCGTCGGACTCATCCGTGCCATGAACGCGTCTGCCTCTTTCCGCATCACCGAGTCTTTGGGCTCGTCAGCGACGGGTATCCCCATGAGAGATACCGCCATTATCGTTGTTAGAATCATTTAGTTCTTATAAATCAACTTGCTCGGCACTCCTTCGCCAAACAAACTGTCTCCGACGGTCGTAATCTTATCTCCGGTAGCCACTACATAGCGAAGATTGTCGCATCCCATAAATGCGCCGAACTCAATAGCCGTCACACCGGCGGGAAGTTCCAATGTGCCGCACAGACGGCCGCAATTACTGAATACACGTTGACCGATGGATTTCAAATTGCGGGGTAGTTTTATTTTCAGCAGGTATTTTTTCTGTGAGAAAGTGAAGTCGGGGATGGCCGTTGCGTTTGTTTTTGAAATGTCGACCGCTACCAGATTCGGCATATAGTCGCGGATTAGTTTGAAATCGGCGTTGTCCAGTTTGCCTTCTACAGTCAGGAAATTGATGTCTCTAGGTTGTAATCCGGCTTTCAGAATCTCTTCTTCCAATTTGCCCATCAGTCCCACTTGCAGGGTTGCTTCTACCGGTTCACCCTCGATGAAAGCGAAGTTCCGCCATCTGTCCTTATTGCGGTAAGAATCGCTGCTGCCTAGAGGTACGAAAATGGCGGTAACGCTGTCCGCCAACGCTTCCGGCAACAGATTGGGAGCTGTCTTTTTGCGAATCTGACAGATTCTCAAGTTTTCGCAACCTTTGAAGGCTGCATCCTCTATGTTTTTGGTTTTTTCCGAAAGTATTATCTTCTCCAACGTCTTTTTGCCTTTGGTTACTCCGTCTACAACATTTGAGAATGCGTATGCGGGAATGAAATTCGGCATATAAATGTAGAATTTCCCGTTGGGATAAGTGCCCGCCTTGCCGCTGTACATCTTAATCTCGGCATTCGAGATGTCCAATACTTTTAGACTGGCGAATTCGTCACGCAGATGTCGGAAGTCTTCTGCATTCAGCTTGCCGGTCAGGGTGAGATGGGTGAGGGTGTTGGCTTCCTCCTCCGTCATCATGGAAATAAGTGTGCCGGGTTTGCTTACATAATAGGTTTTACTCACTTGTGCTACTGCTCCTAAAGCGTTGGTTGCCAATAAAAAACTTATCAATAGTAGTTTAATTTTCATAATCATGCGAATTTGTTCTGACAAATATAGGAAAAAACGAAATTATATGGTGTTTTTTTATGTTTTATATCTAATTTTGCAGGTGGATTAACAAATTGTAAAATGACGGCAGAAGATATTGTGGAGAAAAAAGAACCTAAGAGACTTCCTGTATGGGCGTGTATCCCATTGTTTATAGGAATATTTTTCATATTTATGGGATTGTACGGCACGCTGGCGAGAGGATTTTTGTCGATGGTGCTTGGAGTGGAAGCCCGTCATCCGGGATTGGTGGGGTATATTTTACTGGAAAGCAGTATGCTGCTGGCTGTTCTCACTGCCGCTGCTATCATGTTACGTTTTGAACGCTGTCCGTTCTCTGACTTGGGGCTGTCCGTCAGAGGACATACGAAAGGGTTGTGGTACGGGTTTCTGATGGCTGTCCTGTTGTATGTGGTAGGCTTCGGTCTGTCGTTGGCTATGGGCGAAGTGGAAGTAGTCGGTTTTCAGTTCAAGACTTGGGATTTGGCGGGGGCGTGGGTGTTTTTCCTGCTTGTCGCGGTGTTTGAAGAGATTCTGATGCGTGGCTATATATTGGGACGTTTATTACATACTCGTTTGAATAAATTCCTTTCCCTGTTTATCTCGGCATCGTTATTCGCATTCCTGCATATTTTTAATCCTGAAATAAATGCCTTGCCGATGATCAACCTTTTGCTGGCAGGCATGTTGCTGGGTGCTCCTTATTTATATACGCGGAACCTTTGTTTCCCGATTTCCCTCCATCTTTTCTGGAATTGGATACAAGGTCCGGTTCTGGGCTATCAGGTGAGCGGCAACAATTTTGTATCTACTATGCTGAAACTGAATATGCCCGAAAAGAATGTGCTGAATGGCGGAGCCTTCGGTTTTGAAGGCTCGCTCATTTGCACAGTACTGATGATTCTGTTTACTGTTCTTATTATCTGGTGGGGTGAAAAAAGAACGGCGATCAGTCTTGCGGTACACCGATCATGCTAAGCTGAATCCGTTTGCGGTCGGTATCTACGTTCATCACTCTGACCATGACGTGCTGGTGGATGGAAACGATTTCCGTAGGATCGGAAATGTAACGTTCCGCCAATTGGGAGAGGTGTACAAGACCGTTCTCCTTGATACCTATATCGACGAAAGCTCCGAAATTGGTGATGTTTCCTACAATGCCCGGAAGAATCATACCTTCGCGCAAATCGGCTATGGTACGTACATTCTTGTCGAACTCAAATACTTTGATAGTTTTTCGCGGGTCGCGTCCGGGCTTTTCGAGTTCCTGCATAATATCCTGTAAGGTAGGCAGGCCGACGACGGGAGTGACGTAATTGGAGATATTGATTTTCCGGCGGAGTTCCTTGTCGGCTATCAACTCATTGACAGTGCATTTCAGATCTTTTGCCATCTGTTCCACAATATGGTAACTTTCCGGATGTACGGCCGTATTGTCGAGCGGATTCTTTGCTCCGGGAATACGGAGGAACCCAGCACACTGCTCGAAAGCTTTGGCGCCCATACGCGGAACTTTCATCAGTTCTTTGCGGGAGTTGAAGGCTCCATTCTCGGCACGATAATTGACGATATTTTGCGCCAGTTGAGGACCTAATCCGGAAATGTAAGTCAACAGATGGCTACTGGCTGTATTCAGGTTCACTCCTACGAGGTTTACGCAATTTTCTACGGTCTGGTCGAGCGCTTTCTTTAATTTCGTCTGGTCTACATCATGCTGATACTGACCGACTCCGATGGACTTGGGATCTATCTTGACTAATTCCGCCAACGGATCCATCAGACGGCGGCCGATGGAAACGGCTCCTCTGACCGTCACGTCGTAGTCCGGAAATTCGTCGCGGGCGATCTTGGAAGCCGAATAGATGGAAGCCCCCTGTTCGCTGACTACAAATACAGGAATCTGACGGTCGAATGTCTGTTGGTTGATAAAGTCCTCCGTTTCGCGGCTGGCTGTTCCGTTGCCGATGGAGATAGCTTCGATCTGGTAGGCTTCGACCATCTTACGGAGTTTCGAAGCGGCTTCACCAGTCTTGCCGACCGGAGGATGCGGATAAATGTTTTCATTATGCAGTAGATTACCTTGAGCGTCGAGACAAACAACCTTGCAACCGGTACGGAAACCGGGATCGATGGCGAGTACCCGCTTCTGTCCCAATGGGGCGGCAAGGAGTAGCTGGCGGAGGTTCTCCGTGAAGACGCGGATGGCTTCGTCGTCGGCTTTCTCTTTTGATTGTGCGGCAAATTCCGTTTCGATGGAAGGTTTAAGCAGACGTTTGTAGGCATCGATAGCAGCCTCGCTCACTTGCTCGCTACATTCATTGTTACCACGTACGAATTGGCGTTCCAGACGTTCGATGCACGCCTCGTCGTCCGGAGTGATGGACACTTTCAGCAGCCCTTCGGCTTCGGCACGGCGGATGGCAAGCAGGCGATGGGAAGTGCAGCGTTTCAAAGGTTCGGAAAAGTCGAAATAGTCCCGGTATTTGGCGGCCTCTTCTTCTTTGCCTTTAACTACTTTAGCGTTGATTTCCGCTTGGCGGCTGAATTGATTGCGGACAGCATTACGGGCACGTTCGTCTTCGTTCACTTGCTCGGCTATGATATCGCGAGCCCCTTTCAACGCGTCTTCCACGTCTTTTACCTCTCCCTTGACGAATGAGGCGGCACGGGCACTCAGGTTGTTTTCCCTCTGTAATAGCAGTAGGGTGGCAAGCGGCTCCAACCCTTTCTGACGGGCGGCTTCGGCACGTGTCTTACGTTTGGGCTTGTAGGGGAGGTAGATATCCTCCAGTTCTGTCGGATTCCAGGTGTCGTTGATACGTTTCTTCAGCTCGGCGGTGAGTTTTCCTTGTTCGGTGATGGTGCCGAGAATAGTCTCTTTCCGTTTGGCTATGTCGCACAACTTATCATGTTGCTCTTTGATCTGTTCTATCTGAACTTCATCCAGCCCGCCTGTAGCTTCTTTGCGGTAGCGGCTGATGAAAGGAATCGTAGCGCCTTCACCCAGAAGGTGGAGGGTACTGCTTATTTGTTTTTCCGATATGCCTGACAGTCCGGAAATCATCTTGTGAAATAATTCCATAAATTGTATTTTTTGAGAATAAATGAGCGACAAAAATACACATTAATCCGTTAAAACCGACAAGTTTTGCTATATTTGCAACCTAAATAAATAAGTAAGCACATCAAAACTGCATAACTATGCCCAGATATTCAGGATGTCTTTTTGCTTTCTTCCTTTGGCTATCCCTGTCAATGGAGGTCCTTGCAACCTCTAAGGATATGAATCCTATTCTAATTATTTGTTCCTATAATCCGGCTGCCCATCAGACTTCAGTTACTATTTCCGATTATATGGAGGGATATACCAGACTGGGAGGGAAACGTGATATTATTATTGAGAATATGAACTGCAAGAGTTTCTCAGAAGCTCCTTTATGGAGTGGTATGATGACACAAATCCTTGCTAAATATCAGGGGGGGAAGCAGCAACCGGCACAAATTATATTGTTAGGACAGGAGGCGTGGGCGGCTTATCTGTCTCAAAGGGATTCGATGCGGGTGAAAGTTCCGGTAATGTGTAGTCTGGTCAGCAGCAATGTCGTGATATTGCCGGAGGATACCGTTGGAGATTTAGATAGCTGGTTGCCCGGATCTGTAGATATCTTTGAAGATCATATGAATATTCCTGAATTGCAGTCGGGATTTATCAATCATTATAATATAGGAGATAATGTGCGTATGATTCGTGCGTTCTATCCCGAAACAAAACATATTGCTTTTATCTCGGATAATACGTATGGCGGCGTCACGATGCAAGCGTTGGTGCGAAAGGAAATGAAAAATTTCCCCGATCTGGATCTTATTCTGTTGGACGGAAGAAAACATACCATTTATACGATTGTAGAGGAATTGCGGCATTTGCCGGAGCATACTGTTATCATGGTGGGCACTTGGCGGGTGGACATGAATGAGGGGTATTTTATGCGGAACGCCACGTATGCGATGATGGAAGCGGCTCCTGCCATTCCTACCTTTACACCTTCATCGGTGAGCCTGGGACATTGGGCGATAGGAGGTGTATTGCCCGATTATCGGAAAGTGGGAGAAGAGATGGCTATGGAATCTGTCCGGATGGATAATCAGTCCGGCAACGCGGAAAAACATCTGCAGATTATTGAATCTAAGGCTGTGATGGACAGTAGGAAAGCGAAAGAATGGGGACTGGATCCGAAGGCTTTGCCGTTTGGCGTGGAGCTCATCAATCAGCCGGTTTCATTCTATCAGCAGTATACGTATCAGATATGGTCTGCTTGCACTTTGTTTGTTGTATTGGTGTTGGGGCTGTTTATTTCTCTCTTTTATTATTTCCGTACGAAGCGGTTGAAAGACGAACTGTTGAGGTCGGACAAAGATTTGCGTGTGGCGAAAGACAGGGCGGAAGAGTCCAACCGACTAAAAAGTGCTTTCCTGGCAAACATGAGTCATGAGATACGTACACCGCTGAACTCAATTGTCGGATTCTCGGATGTGTTGGCTGTGGAAGGAAGTACGGAGGAGGAACGTCAGTCCTATTTTCAGATTATCAAGACTAATTCAGATTTACTGCTTCGCCTGATTAATGATATTCTTGACCTTTCGCGACTGGAGGCTAACCGGGTGACGCTAACTTGGGAGGAGTGTGATGTCGTACTGTTGTGTCGGCAGGTGGTTGCTTCCGTTAGTTTTTCACGGCAATCTTCGGACAATCAGTTTCTGTTTACCACTTCTTTTGAGACGTACCGGATGGAGACGGATATACAGCGTATGCAGCAGGTGATTATCAATCTCTTGTCGAATGCTGATAAGTTTACGAAAAAGGGGAAGATTACATTGGACTTTTCTGTCGATGAAAAAACGGGAATGGCGGTTTTCTCAGTGACTGACACCGGATGCGGTATCCCGAAAGAAAAACAGAAACTTGTGTTCGAACGCTTTGAAAAACTGAATGAGTATGCTCAGGGAACCGGATTGGGGTTGTCTATCTGTAAATTGATCGTATCTAAATGGAAGGGAGCTATATGGATTGATCCCGACTATACAGGTGGGGCACGATTTATATTCTCGCATCCTCTAAAAATAGAAAAAGAATGAAACGAATAACATTGATTTATGCTTGGCTTTTCTGTCTGACACTGTCCGTTGCAGCACAGGAAAAGGTAGTGAAGTTGAAGATTGTACAGACAAGTGATGTACACGGAAATTATTATCCTTACAATTTTATAACCCGTCAGGAATGGAAAGGGAGTCTGGCCCGGATATACTCATTTGTTGAGAAGGAACGCCGGGAGTATAAAGATAATCTGATATTGCTGGATAATGGGGATATTCTGCAAGGACAGCCTACCGCTTATTACTATAATTATATAGATACCGTGTCTCCGCATCTTTGTGCCGAGATGATGAATTATATGAAATATGATGCGGGCAATATGGGGAATCATGATGTGGAAACTGGACGTGCTGTATTCGACCGTTGGATTGGAACCTGTGACTTTCCCGTACTGGGAGCCAATATCATTGATACGTCTACGGGGAAACCTCATCTTCCTCCTTATAAAGTGTTGGAACGGGACGGGGTGAAGATCGTCGTTTTGGGGATGATAACACCGGCCATTCCTGCCTGGCTTTCGGAAAATCTGTGGAGAGGGCTTCGTTTTGACGATATGGAGGAGACGGCTCGCAAATGGATGAAGATAATCCGTGCAAAGGAGAATCCGGATGTGGTAATCGGGTTGTTCCATGCCGGACAGGATGCGTTTAAGATGTCCGGTAAATATAATGAGAATGCGTCTCTGAATGTGGCAAAGAATATTCCGGGATTCGATGTGGTATTGATGGGACATGATCATGCCCGCGAATGTAAGAAGGTGATGAATGTTGCCGGAGATTCGGTGTTGGTTATTGATCCGGCAAGCAACGGAGTGGTGTTGTCCAATGTCGACATCACTTTGAAATTGAAGGATGGCAAGGTATTGAGCAAGGATATTCAAGGGGTATTGACGGAGACAAAGGAGTATGGCATCAGCGAGGATTTTATGAAACGTTTCGCTCCGCAGTATGAGGCTGTGCGGAAGTTTGTGTCCAAGAAAATCGGTACGTTTACTGAGGATATCTCTACGCATCCTTCTTTCTTCGGCCCTTCTGCTTTCATCGATCTGATACATACTTTGCAGCTCGATATCACGGGAGCCGACATTTCTTTTGCAGCGCCGCTTTCATTCGATGCGGAAATTAAGAAAGGGGATGTGTTCGTCAGTGATATGTTCAACTTATATAAGTATGAAAATATGCTGTACGTGATGACTTTGTCCGGTAAAGAAATCAAGGATTTTCTGGAGATGTCTTATTTCATGTGGACCAACCGGATGAAATCACCGGACGACCATTTGCTGTGGTTCAAGGAAAAACGTCGGGATGGTGCGGAGGACAGGGCTTCTTTCCAGAATTTCAGTTTTAACTTTGATTCGGCATCAGGCATTATTTATACGGTGGATGTCACTAAACCGCAGGGCGAGAAGATAACGATCAAAAGCATGGCTGATGGTTCTCCTTTCCGCATGGATAAGATATATAAGGTGGCCTTGAATTCTTACCGTGGCAATGGTGGCGGAGAATTGCTGACGAAAGGGGCGGGCATCCCGCAGGAGAAGTTGAAAGACCGCATTATTTTCTCTACGGATAAGGATCTCCGTTTCTACCTGATGAATTACATTGAGGAGAAAGGAACGATGGACCCGAAAGCGC